>Ga0070717_10000035_pt1 | contig 126598 bp, 99 predicted proteins | sample LARL113metaG_FD_71366 | JGI IMG/M metagenome (GOLD analysis project Ga0070717, IMG submission 71366) | Corn, switchgrass and miscanthus rhizosphere microbial communities from Kellogg Biological Station, Michigan, USA - LAR L11-3 metaG | ecosystem: Host-associated > Plants > Roots > Rhizosphere...
AACGGCGCGGTGAAAACCGCGCCTTTTTTTTTGGCCATGACAAAATCTGAAATGACCGCGGCGATCTACGCCGCCAAGCAGAAGCTCGGCCTCACCTGGGAGCAGTTGGCCGGCAAAGTGGGAATGTCTCCTGTCTGGACCACCTCCGCCTGCCTGGGCCAGAACAGCATGCCGGCCGAGCAAGCGATGAAGACCGCCGCCGCCCTCGATCTCAGCCCCGAGGTCGCAGCCGCCCTGCAGGTGTATCCATCCAAAGGCGACGTCGCCGCCGTTCCCACCGATCCCCTGCTCTACCGTTTCCACGAGATCAACCTCGTCTATGGCACAACGATCAAAGAACTGATCCACGAGCGATTTGGAGACGGGATCATGAGCGCGATCGACTTCACGATGTACATCGACCGGGTGGAAGATCCCAAGGGGGATCGGGTGAAAATCACGATGTGCGGCAAATTTCTGCCCTACAAAACGTGGTGAGCCCAGGCTGACCTGGAGGGCGGCCCGCCGTGGCCGCCGGGCTCGAACCGCTTTTGGTCGGCGGGCTTAGGATCGAAAACGTCGTGTAGGAGAAAAATCCCTACGCGCGGATCAGGTCTGAATCGATGTATGAATCCCGCTCATAGGAGATTCAAAAACAATTCGCGCTGTTTGTGGCCTCGCTGGAATGACCAGTGCTCATGGTCGGATAACCGTTCATGAACATTTCCGATCTCAAAAAATCCGGCCACTGGCCCACCCTCGTCACCGCCTTCCTCTACTTCGACGTCAGTTTCATGGTCTGGACCATCCTCGGCGCGCTAGGAGTCCAGATTGGCGCCACCCTGGGACTGACCGCGCAGCAGAAGGGGCTGATGGTCGCAGTGCCCTACTTATCCGCCGCTTTCATTCGCATCGCGGTGGGAATGCTGGTCGATCGTATCGGCGCTAAGAATACCGGGATCATTGCTCAATTGGTGGTGATCACCGGAATGTCCGTCGCCTGGTGGCTGGGCCTTTCTTCCTTTTCCCAAACGCTCGCGCTCGGCTTGGTTCTGGGCGTCGCAGGAGCGAGTTTCGCTGTCGCTCTGCCCCAGGCCGGCCGCTGGTATCCGCCGCAGATGCAGGGGCTGGTGATGGGACTGGCCGGCGCAGGCAACGTCGGGGTGGTGATCGACGCGCTTCTCGCCCCTCGCCTCGCCAAGGCCTACGGGTGGGTCAACGTTTTTGGCTTTGCTCTCATTCCGCTGATCTTGGTTCTCGCGATCTACCTCCTCGCCTCAAAAGAAGCGCCGGTGGCGGTGAAAAAGAAACGTCTGGCCGACTACACCGCCCTCCTCGCTCAAAAGGACTCACACTGGTTTTGCTTTTTCTACACCGTGAGCTTCGGTGGATTCTCCGGTCTGGCCGGTTCGCTTCTGATTTATTTCAGTTCGGAGTTTCACCTCGACGCCGTGCACGCTGGCGAGATGGCGGCCCTCTGCACTTTGGTCGGCGCGCTGGGGCGTCCCATCGGCGGAGCGATCGCGGATCGCCTCGGCGGTATTCGCGCTCTTCACGTCTTTTATTCCACCGCGGCCGGCGCCTTGATTGTCGCGGCCTTCACTCACTCGCTCTGGCTCTGCGCCGCCTCATTTTTTCTCGCCTCAGGCGCCTTTGGCATGGCGAACGGATCCGTGTTTCAACTCCTGCCTCAGCGCTTCGCCAAGGACATTGGCGTGATGACCGGTCTGGTCGGCTGCGGCGGCGGGCTCGGTGGTTTCTTGCTCGCGAGTTCGCTCGGTTACTCGAAAGGCCTGACCGGCGACTACCTCGCGGGATTGCTCTTTTTCGCCGGCCTTTGCCTCGCCGCCTTGAGCGGTCTCGGGTTGGTCAAACGTCGCTGGCGCACGACCTGGGGCGCGCTCGCCTCCGCGCGGATCTGATCGCCCTCGCCGGAAACCGGCCTAGTTTGCGCGCATGAAACTGCACTGCACGACCTATGGGTTGCCGGGGAGCCCCGGGCGTGTATCAGACGACGCACTACACCTCCGCCAGCGAGACGAGGGCGCGATCGCGGCGTTGGCCGATGGACTCGGCTCAGCCAAAGAAGGCGGAACCGCCGCCCGGCGCGCGGTGGAGATGATCACCGACTATTATTCGGCCCGGCCTCAAGCCTGGGGTCCGCGCCGCGCCCTGACCGAATTCGCCCAGCGGATCAATCGCCTCTTCTTCCAAGAATCCCAGCAGCGCCACGGTTCGCCCGAACTGCTCTGCACCCTCAGCGTGGTCGCCCTGGAGGGCAACATCGCCTACGGCCTCAACGTCGGGGATTCGCCCGTCTTCCATTTTCGCCAGGGAAAACTGAGCCGACTCTCGGAAAAACACGCGGTGGAAGCCCCTGGCTTGGAGCACGTGCTGACCCGCGCGGTCGGTCTGGCCGAGGCGCTCCAGCCCGCTTTTTTCGAAATCGCCCTCGAGGCCGGCGACGTGATTTTGCTCTGCACGGACGGAGTTGGGACGGTCCTGCCCGAGGAGAAACTACGCGATTTTCTGGAGCGGCGGGCCTCGGCCCGGACCATCGTGGCGGCGGCCCGAGAAATCGCGGAAGAAAACGCGGAGTTGAGCGACGACGCCAGCGCGATTGTGGTCGAAATCAACGAGCTGGGTTGGCGCGCTTCAGGCCAGCGCCGAGATCTCGACGTGATGCCCTCGCTCAAAACCGGAGACACGGTCGACGACTACGTATTGGTTCGCTCATTACAGGAAGGCGACCGGGTTTGGGCCGCGCGCGACCCCAGCGGCGGGATGAAAGTGCTCAAATTTCCCTCGCTCGAAGCCCGGGAAGACGACGTTCGTCGCGACGCTTTTCTCAAAGAGGCCTGGCAGGCGACGCGGGTCGAGTCGCCCGATTTCGTCCGCTCTTTTATTCCACCGACCAAGACGCTGCGGTATTATGTGATGGACTACGTCGAGGCGCCCACCCTCCGTTCGGTCCTAAGCGCCAGTCCGTTGAAGACGGAGGACGCGGTGGAGTTGGCCAAATTTCTCCTTCGGGCCGGACAGTTCCTGCTCAAACATGACCTCGCTCACGGAGATATTAAGCCGGAAAACATCCTGGTGTTGTCCAAGGATCACGGCCTCGCCTTCAAACTGCTCGACCTCGGAAGCATGGCGGAAATCTTCTCCGTCACGTCTCGCGCCGGAACCGCCAGCTACCTGTCGCCCGAGCGATTTCGCGAAGCGGCCATCTCGGAGCGCACGGAAATTTTCTCGATCGGGGTGACGCTCTATGAAGCGTTGACCCAGACCTTCCCGTACGGCGAAGTCGAGCGCTTCCAGACTCCGCGCTTCGACTCGCCCCCGCGTCGTATCACCCGGCAGAATACGGCAGTCCCGGCTTGGTTGGAGTCGGTTATTCTCCGATCCCTCGCTCCCGAGCCAGAGCGACGCTATCAAAATTTCTCCGAGATGAGCTTCGATCTCGAACATCCGGATCACGTCACGCCGTACTATCGCAAAGATGCACCGTTGATGGAGCGAAACCCTGTCTTGGTTTACAAGGCCCTTTGCGTGCTCCTCTTCCTGAGCAATCTGTACCTGCTGTATCGTCTTTCTGGACGCTGAGCTGCTCAAATTTGCACATCCCGGCCCGCTGAACTGAGCAACTTTGCTCTCTCCTGAGCCTGGAGCGCTCAGCGATTCGCTTAAGCCAGCTGCCAGCCGATTGAGCGGCCTAAACTACAGCCCTCGAGATCTCACCTTTTCCTCTGCGAGAGAGCGAGATGGGCCGGCTTCGATTTCTGAAGTATCCATGAAAATGATTCATTTATCGGATTAATACTTTGAAGCGTGTTTCTGGATGAATGGGCCGTGCTGGCACGCCCGGCGCTAAAGGGAGGGACAAATCTATCACGCTCTCATCCTCGACTCCTATGGACTACGTCAAACCCGCTGAAGTGATCAAAACCATGCTGACCGTGGGCGAAGCCAAGGCCGCGCTACCGGCCAAGGATTTGGTGCTGCGCGGAATTCTTTCCGGAGCTTTGCTCGGCTTTGCCACCAGCCTGGCGATCGGCGCAGCGATTCAAACCACCCAGCCGATTGTCGGTGCTCTGATCTTTCCCGTCGGTTTTGTGATGATCGTCCTGCTCGGGCTCGAACTGGTGACCGGTAGTTTCGCGGTGGTTACGTTGGCCGCGGTCGATGGTCGGCGCAGCTGGGGCGAGGTCATGGCCAATCTCGGGTGGGTCTTTGGCGCAAACCTGGTGGGCAGTCTGCTCTATGGCGCCCTGCTCTACGTCACCTTGACCAATTTCGGCACCGAGGCGGCTTCGGGACTCGGCGCAAAGATTGTTTCCATCGCCGAAGCCAAGACCGTCGGATACGCCGCCCACGGTTGGGCCGGTCTCGGCACCGTAGTGGCCAAGTCGATACTTTGTAACTGGATGGTTTGTCTCGGCGTGGTCATGGCCATGACCTCCCAATCCACGATCGGAAAAATTGTCGCCGCCTGGCTCCCGATCGTGACCTTCTTCGCCCAGGGTTTCGAACACTCGGTGGTGAACATGTTCGTCATTCCCACCGGCATGCTGCTCGGGGCCAAAGTCACGCTCGCACAGTGGTGGGGCTGGAACCAACTGCCCGTGACGCTGGGCAATTTTATCGGCGGTTTCGTTTTCACCGGTCTTTTCCTCTATTGGACCTATCGGCCCTCTCGCCAGGGAGACAAAATGCCAACGATCGAAATGCTTCCCAGCAACTCGCCTCGTGAATCGGTTCGCGCTTAATTCCATGTCCGCTCCCGCTGCCACGTCCGAACCCTCCGCTGGTTTCACCCCGGAGCAGAAACAGTACCTCGAAGGTTTTCTCGCCGCGCTCGCCGCCCAGGCTCCCTTCGTCGGAGTGACCTCCGGCGGACAAATCACCGCCACTCCCGGCGGAGCCGCGACCAATCTGGCCGAGGCGCCGAAAGAAGAAACCGTCTTCGGCACACCGCTCTCCGAGTTGTGCAAACCCGAGCGCTGGAAATACGACGAAAACCCGCTCGATATCTGGGACAAGCTCGTCGCGCACTCCGAGAGCGATAAATTTCCCGACGAAGCGGATACATTTCGTTTCAAGTTTCACGGCTTCTTCTACGTCGCACCGACGCAGGACAGCTTCATGCTCCGCCTCCGCATCCCGGCGGGCGAGCTGAGCGCAGAACAGCTGCGCGGCCTCGCGGAGATCGCGGAATGGGGCGGTGGATACGCCCATATCACCACCCGCGCCAATTTGCAGATGCGGGAATTCCGACCGCGCGACATCGTCAAGGTCCTGGTCCGCCTGCAGGAACTCGGCCTGACCTCCCGCGGCGCAGGCGCGGACAACATTCGCAATGTCACCGCTTCATCGAACAGCGGCTTCGATCCGGATGAACTCCTCGACGTGCGCCCCTACGCGAAGGGTCTCCACCACTACATTTTGAATCAGCGCGACCTCTATGGTTTGCCGCGCAAGTTCAACGTCTCGTTCGACAATGGCGGTTCGCTCTGCGGCGCGACGGACACGAACGACATCGGTTTCGTGGCGGTGCGGGTCAGTGCGGCCTCACTGGAGAAACTGCCTTCGGGCGCAGTGAAGCCTGAGCCCGGGATCTATTTTCGCGTTCACCTCGGCGGCATCACCGGACACCTCGATTTCGCGCGAGACACCGGTCTGTTGATCAAACCCTCTGAAGCCGTCGCGGTATCGGCCGCGATGATACGGGTCTTCAACGAGCACGGCGATCGGACCAATCGAAAGAAAGCCCGCCTCAAGTACCTGCTCGACAAGTGGGGTTTCGAAAAATTCCTCGAGGAAACCCAGCGCAAGCTCGCTTTTCCTCTGACCAAGGCGCCGGTCGAAGCGTGCGAGCCGCCCCGCCCCTTCGTGAAGCACGGCTGGATCGGGGCCTACAAACAGGCGCAGCGCAACCTCACCTCGATCGGGGTGGGAATTCCGGTGGGCCGCCTAACTCCAAAACAAATGCGGTTGCTGGCCGACATCGCGACGAATTACGGCAAGGGCGAACTACGTCTCACCGTCTGGCAAAATCTAATCATCCCGCACGTGCCCGACGCTTTCGTCGAGACCGCGAAACGCTCGATCCAGCGGATGGGTTTTTTCACCGAGCCCGCGTCGGCGAGCAGCGGCATCATCGCCTGCACCGGTAACTTCGGCTGCAAGTATGCCGCGGCGGATACAAAAGGTCACGCGGTGGCGCTGGCGAAAATTTTGACCAAACACCGCCTCGAGGTGGAGCACCCGGTCAACATCCACTTCACCGGCTGTCCGCACTCCTGCGCGCAGCACTACTGCGGAGACATCGGCTTCGTCGGAGCCAAATTGGCGGACGGCAGCGAAGGCTATCACGTGGTTCTCGGCGGAGGAATGGGCGACGAACAAGGCGCGGCCCGCGAGGTGTTTCGCGGTGTCCGCGCGGAAGAAGTGCCGAGTCTGGTTGAACGCATTCTTCAGACCTACAACGCACGCAAACAGTCGGGTGAGTCCTTTGTGATTTGGTCGCGACGCCACACCGTCGGTCAGCTGCAGGAAATGTTGTCTTCATAATTTCGCTCCCATGCAGAATCTCGTCCCTGTCATTCCGGAATCCGCGCCTTTCACCGCGGAGCAGCGCGCCTGGCTCAATGGGTTTCTCGCTGGGCTTTGCTCCCGCGCTCCGATCTCCCCGGTTGCCGCCGGCGCGGCGGCAGCGCCCGCCGCTCAGACCTTGACCCCGTTGACCGTTGTCTTCGGTTCTCAAACCGGCACGGCGGAGAGCTTGGCCAAACGGATCGCAAAGGAAGCGGGCAAACGCGGCTTCGCGCCGACTGTCTTCGATATGGGTCAAACCGACCTGAATCGCCTCAGCACCGAAAAGCACGTGTTGGTCATCACCAGCACCTACGGCGACGGCGAACCACCGGACAACGCCAAGGCGCTCTGGACCGCCTTGAAAAAAGCCGAAGGCGCTCTCCTCGCCGGCGTGCGCTTCTCCGTCTGCGGGCTGGGCGACACCAATTACGTCCAATTTTGTCAGTGTGGCAAAGACTTCGACGCCGGTTTCGAGCGCCTCGGTGCTCAACGCATCGTGGAACGGGTCGACTGCGATTTGGAATACGAGGAAAAATTCGCGCGCTGGCTCGATTCCGTTCTCGTCGCCCTCGGTCAATCCGTATCCAGCTCATCCCTACCCACGTCCAGAGTGGAATCGGAAATCAAGACATTGCCTCCTAAGAGCGAGGCGCTTCCTCCTGAAGCCGCCTACTCCCGAAAAAATCCCTACCCAGCGCTTCTGCTCACCTCTCGGGTGCTGAACGGCGCAGGCTCGGCCAAGGAAGTGCGCCACGTCGAATTCAGTTTGGAAGGCGCCGGTTTGGCCTACGAAGCCGGCGACGCGCTCGGCGTCATTCCCCAGAACTGTCCCGACCTCGTCGCGGAAATATTGTCCCTCCTCGGCTGCGACGGCGAGGAAGCCGTGGCCGCGCCCGACGGCTCCACCACCTCCCTCCGTCACGCATTGACCGCGCACTACGACTTGGGCAAACCGTCGGCCGATCTGGTATCGGCTTTTTCCTTACGCCAGACCAGCGCGGGAAAAGTCGCGGTTGCAGGCTCGCATCTGCACGTTCTCGACGCCGTGCTCGCTCATCCCGAGGTGAAACTCGCCCCCACGGAATTCGTGGCGCTGCTCAAACGTATGCAGCCTCGGCTGTATTCTATTTCCTCGAGCCCGCAGGCGCACCTCGGCCAGGTTCACCTCACGGTTGGCGCGGTGCGCTATGAAGCCGGGGGACGGGCGCGCAAGGGCGTTTGCTCGACCTATCTCGCCGATCGGGTCGTTCCTGGAGAAACCCGCGTGGGCGTTTTCGTCCACAGCAACAAAGCCTTTCGTCCGCCAACCGCGAGTGATCTGCCAATGATCATGGTCGGACCAGGCACGGGCATCGCGCCATTCCGCGCCTTTCTCCACCACCGTCGCGCCACCGGGGCGCGAGGGAAAAATTGGTTGTTCTTTGGCGATCAACGCGCCTCCTCCGATTTTCTTTATCGAGACGAGTTGGAAGGTTTTCAACGCGACGGATTGCTCAACCGGCTCGACACCGCTTTCTCGCGGGATCAGGCGGAAAAAATCTACGTTCAAAACCGAATGCTGGAGCACGCCTCCGCGCTCTTCCAGTGGCTCGAGGCCGGCGCGCACTTTTATGTCTGCGGCGACGCGTCGCGGATGGCGAAAGACGTGGACGCGGCCCTTCATCAGGTGATCCAGACCGCGGGCGGTAAATCGGTCGACGAAGCCATTCAGTACGTCGAAAAGCTCAAGGCTTCCAAGCGCTATGCGCGCGACGTCTACTGAGGATCTTTCTCCGCGCAGAGCTCCGCCCGACGATCCCACGCGCACGCTGATCGACGATTATCTCGCCGAGCAGCAGCGCTTGCAGACGCCGGTGCGCCGCTTTTCCGACGCCCACGACCAGCAAACCCTGGCGGCGGCGGAAACGGTTTGGCGCGATCTTATTCCGCTCTCCGCTCCTCGCGCGGGCGAGCAATACGCCTTCGAGGTCAACCTCGACCAATGCACCGGCTGCAAGGCCTGCGTCGCGGGCTGCCACTCGCTCAATGGCTTGGAACACGAGGAAACCTGGCGCGACGTCGGGCTGGTTTACGGCGGCACGCGCTCGCATCCGTTTCAACAGACGGTGACCAGCGCCTGCCACCATTGCGAGGACCCCGCCTGCCTCAACGGCTGCCCTGTCCTGGCCTACGAAAAAGATCCCCTTACCGGCATTGTCCGCCACCTCGACGACCAATGCATCGGGTGCCAGTACTGCGTGCTGAAGTGTCCGTATGATGTTCCCAAATACAGCGAACGCCTTGGCATTGTGCGCAAATGCGACATGTGTCACGGCCGGCTCAGCGTGGGCGAAGCGCCAGCCTGCGTCCAAGCTTGCCCGACGCAGGCGATTCGGATCGTGACGGTGAAGACCGGGCTAGAGACGGAAGCGCCGGCTGCGAGCAAACCCAGGTATTTCCCGCCGGTTGAGACTGCCCACGACTACACGCATCCAACGACCCGATACATCACCGCCCGGACGATGCCGGACAACATCGCAGCGGCGGACGCCGTGACCCTACGGCCTCAACCGCCGCACTGGCCGCTTGTGGTCATGCTCACGCTCATGCCCATGGCGGTGGGAGCGTTTACCCTCGACGCGGGACGCGCGGAACCGAGTCCGGGACTGGCCACCGCCGGCCTGGCCGCCGCGGCGCTGGGTTTGGCCGGAAGCGTTTTCCATCTCGGTCAACCCCTGCGGGCCTGGCGGGTGTTTCTCGGTCTGCGGCGTTCCTGGTTGAGTCGCGAAGCGGTGATTTTCGGAGGCTGGTTCGGGTTGGCCGCGGCTTCGACTCTGCTGCGCTGGAATCCGCAAAGCATCGTACCTTCTTTCTTGATACAGCTGAGCCAACCTCTGACCTGGACCACCGCCGCGGTGGGGTGGATTGGTCTGTTCTGCTCGGTCATGATCTACGCCGATACCCGACGGCCTTTCTGGCGTTTGTCCCAGACCGCCCCGCGGTTTTTCGGCACCGCCGCGGTTCTGGGAGGAGCCACCGCGTTCGCTTTGTATTCGGATTTAAGTTACGCAATGATTTTCGGCCTCGCCACCTTGATCAAACTCGGGTTCGAAACCCGTTGCCTCCAGGCCCTCGATCAAGAGGACGACGCGCCCAGTCCAGCTCGGCAAACCGCCCGGTTGCTCACCGAATCCCTGAGGGGAACGACATCCTTGCGTTACGTCACCGCCATCGCGCTGATCGCCTCAAGCACCGTCTCTTTAACCGCCCTTCCCTCGTCTCCGGCCCGCTGGGCGTTGCTCGCATGGGCTTTGTTGAGCGAGGGCGCGGAGCGTTATCTCTTTTTCCGCGCGGTGTACGCGCCAAAAATGCCTGGAGTGGTATCCGTATGAAGCCATCGCTCGAACAATTGTTGCGCGTTCGGCAAGGTCCGATGACGAGCGAACTCGTCCTTCACCCGGGCGATTTTGGTTTGGGCCGGGTGCCGGCGCGATTGAAGCCGGCCGCCACGACCTCGACAGTCTGTGGTTTCTGCAGCACGGGTTGCTCGCTCCACGTTCACCTCAACGAAGCCGGCGAAGCGATCAACCTCACGGCCGATCCGAATCACCCGGTCAATCTCGGGATGGCCTGCCCGAAAGGCTGGGAGGCGCTCACGCCGCTGAGCGCGTCGGACCGAGGCACCCAACCGCTGCTCCGCAACGCGGCGGGCGTGCTCGAACCAGTCGACTGGTCCACCGCGATCGCCGCGTTCGTGCGAAATTTCAAAGGCGTCCAGGAACGTCACGGCAAAGCCGCAGTGTCGTTTCTCAGCACTGGCCAAATCGTGATGGAGGAGATGGCGTTGCTCGGCGCGCTGGCGAAGTTCGGGATGGGCATGCTCCACGTCGATTCCAACACCCGGCAGTGTATGGCGACCTCGCACGTCGCCTATAAACAATCCTTCGGCTTCGACGCGCCGCCGTTCACTTACAAGGATTTTGAGGAGAGCGATGCGTTGATCTTTATCGGCGCGAATCCCTGCATCGCTCACCCCATCATGTGGCAGCGGGTGATGATGAATCGCCGCCAGCCCGAGATTGTAGTGATTGATCCACGACGCACCGAGACCGCGATGGCCGCGACCCTGCACGTGCCGTTGAAACCGAAGAGCGATCTCGTCCTGCTCTACGGCCTGGCCCGGCTGCTGATCGAACGCGGCGCGGTGAAACTCGATTACGTGGAGCGTCATTGCACCGGCTACGCTGAGTTCGCCGCCTTCGTGCAAACCTTCACCCTCGAAACGACCAGCGAGGCCACCGGCCTGCCGGCGGCCACCCTGACCCGCCTGGCCGCGATCATCGCCGAACGTAAGCGGGTTTCCTTTTGGTGGACGATGGGAGTCAATCAAGGGCACGAGTCCACCCGCACCGCCCAGGCGATCATCAATCTGGCCTTGATGACCGGAAACATCGGTCGGCCGGGCACCGGAGCCAACTCGATCACCGGTCAGTGCAACGCGATGGGTTCGCGCCTCTTCGGCAATGCCACGTCCTTGCTCGGTGGATACGATTTCGCCAACGCGGAACATCGCTCCCACGTCGCCCAGGTGCTGGGGATCAATCCCGAGCTGATTCCGCATCGCGCCAGTCTGGCCTACGACCAGATCATCGACGGGATCGAACGCGGGCACATCCGAGGGCTCTGGATCATCGCGACCAACACCGCTCACTCCTGGATCAACCAAGGCCGGTTTCTCGCTCTGCGCAAGAAGCTGGATTTCCTCGTGGTTCAGGACATGTACCCGACAACCGAGACCGCGCGCCTGGCCGATCTGGTGCTGCCCGCGGCCGGCTGGGGAGAAAAAGACGGCGTCCTGATCAACTCGGAGCGGCGGCTCGGTGTGACCAAGAAAGTGGCGCGCGCTCCTGGGCAGGCGTTGAGCGATTTCTCGATTTTCAAATTGATCGCCGAGGCCTGGGGCTGTGGAGACCTCTTTCGCGCCTGGCGCTCGCCCGAGGCCACGTTTCAAATCCTGAAGGAACTCTCGCGCGGCCAACCCTGCGATTTCTCCGGGATCCGCGACTACCGGCAGATTGAAGAACAACGCGGTATTCAGTGGCCTTATACAGAACAGGATGCTCTGCGGGCCAAAAACGAATCGGGCACGGTCGAAGCGCCCACCCAGCGCAGACTTTTTGCCGACGCGAAATTTTTTACCCCCGATGGGCGAGCGCGATTTCTTTTCGATCCGCCGCGACCCATGCCGGAAGTGACGGACGCCGCGTATCCATTTTTGCTGCTCACCGGCCGCGGTTCCTCCGCGCAGTGGCACACCGGATCGCGCACCAACAAAAGCGACGTGCTGCGAAAACTGGCGCCACGCGCGCTCTATGTGGAGATCAATCCGTTGGACGCGACGCGCCTGGGCATCCGTGCGGGGGAAAACGTCGTGGTGCGCTCCCGGCGAGGCCGAGCGTCGGCCGTGGCCATGGTCACGGAGACGGTGCAACCCGGGCAACTCTTTCTCCCCATGCACTTCGAGGCGGTGAACCTACTCACCTTCCCCGCGGTTGACCCGCATTCGCGTCAGCCGAGTTATAAAGCCTGCGCGGTCACGATCGAAGCGGCGGACTGACCTGATGCGGGCCATGCTGGGTAGAGTGATATCAAATCTCCATCAATATCGGATTTTGCGAAATTGCCTGGTTGTAGCCGGGGGCGCCGACCCCGGAGTTTGCTGGGTCGAATCTCCCGATCCCCGGGGTCGGCGCCCCCGGCTACAATTCCAATCGTTCAGAATCGGTGAAGAGTTGGTATGAGACGTCGCGGTGGCGCCCTGTCTCCCTCCTCGACGCACCTTTCCCTCAAACCATCTGGCCGGTCGAACAGGATAAGGTTGAGGGTTTAATAACGCGGACGGCTAGACCAAGGCGTGGACGACCCACCAGGTCGAATAGCTGACCGCCATGGCCCAGCCAAAACTCATCAGGGTGCCGATGGTGATGTACTCGGCTTCCATGCGGTTTTCTCGGTCCTTCAACTCGCCAAAGCGAAAGATCGATTTCGCGGCGATGAGAAATCCGATCGAGCTGGGTTGTCCGATCGCGACGAAGAAAAAGATGATCGCTCGTTCCCACTGCCCGATCAGCCGCCCGCCATTGGTCAAACCTCGGGCGTGGGTGAAGGGCGACTCGCTCACTCCGATCGCCGTCTGAATTTCATCCAAATAGGGCTGGACCCAAAAACCGACCAATAATCCACCGGTGTAGACCGTGAGAATGAACCCGCTTAAGGCCGCCTGGATCGCCCACCACGGCTGCCCCAGCCCCTCGGTCCACTGCGACAGCCCGCCCCAGCGCGGAGCCAGCCAGGCCAGCGCCGCGATCACCCCCAGATGGCAAAGTTGATCGAGGCCAAAAGCCAGGGCCCCGGGCTTACCCAGTCTTGTCTTGATAAAATCAATACCGATGTGGCTGAGAAAAATGGCCAGCGGTACCTCCCAGACCTTCCAGCGCGCGACCAAAAGATAGGAAACCGCCGCGACAATTGCTCCATGCAGAATGAGGATTCCGGGGCGGCGCTTCTCTTTGACCATCGCCTTGGTCTGGAGCACAAAGTCGCCGATCAAATGCGCGGCCAGGAGCGAAAGCCCAAGATCGAGACCCATCGCCACCGCGGAAGGAAACGCAGCCATGTTAGGAGAGAAAGGTTATACCGTACATTTATAACCTCTGGAGGTTATATTTTAGCATTATAACCTCTGCAGGTTATAATTGATCGCGGGCGGATTTGCGCGGAATTTGCTCCGGCCACGGCATTCGGGCCTGTTTCGCCGCCCGGGCGCGAGCTTCCGGCCGGCTTCATTTGTATTCCTTTTTAAGGTACGCTTCGCAAAAGGCCAAAGCGGTTTCCAAGGCGGGCCAGCGCGCTCCGCCCAAATGTTTGGTGATGGCCGGCTGCGAAACGGCCTCGGACCAGGACGCGGCGATTTTCTCCTGCGTCCAGCCTCGCAGGGCCCCGGCCACCGCGCGGGCTTGCCGGCCGGTCCACCCCTGGGCAATCGCGTCGATCAAGCCCACGATGGCGTCGAGACCGCTCTGCTCGGGAAGATCCGGACCGGCGATGCGGAGGAAACGGTTCGAGGGCAATTCCTCCAGGACTCGGCCCGAGATCCGGTAAGCCTCACCGTCTCCCTCCGACACCTTGCCCTTCGGCACGAAATCGACCGCACCGAGAGCGATGGCCATGCGCGTATCCAGTCCGCGCCCACGCTCCCTGCCCGAACGAAGGCAGGCCCGGAAAAAAAGCCCGATACGCAAGCTGCGCACCGGATCCGAAAGCAACAGCTGCCAGCTGTCGCCGCGAAAAACCTCGAGATCGAGCGGGACCGCGTCCGGAAAAGTCTTCTGGGTTTCCCGGGCCGCGCGCTTGATCTCAGCCGGAAGGCGCTGCCGCTCGGCCTTGGATAATTTCGAGGAGTTGACGATATCTCCGGTCAACACGGCGTAGCGCTTGGTCGGGAAAATCTTCATACTGACCTTCAGATGGGAGCGGTGGGGATCCGTTCCCCTCGTTCCGTCTTATTACCGCAGGGGCTCAATGCCTGCGTTATCAAGCCCTTGGCTCGCTCGGTGTCAACCCGCACTCCGGCGCCAGTCGATCAGCTCGAGCTGAAGGAGCTTGCGGTCGTTGAAGTGATTCCAGGTCAGCTCGACCGCGAGATCGATCGGCTCGCCGATCGGTGGGAGCCGGTCGGCCAGCTTCCACGCCACGCCAAAAAGCCGGCGTCCCCGACCGTCGTCGAAGTTGAAACGAAAATGCTGCCCTTTGAAGACCTCGGGGCGTTGCTTCAGGATCACGCCGCGAATGCCGAAAACCGGTTCCGGATTTCCCTGGCCAAAGGGATGGAGCGTGCAGAGCTCGTCCATCAACGGCTCACGAACCTGATCGGCCGAGAGCCAGGCGGCGAGTTGCAGCTTGGGCTCGACCAAATCGCTCCCCGCGTGCTGGCGAACCGCGTCGGCGAAGCGCTGACGAAAAACATCCAGGTGTATTTTAGTCAGGGATACACCGACCGCCATGGGATGGCCGCCCCAGCTGTGCAAGTGCTCGCAACAGGTCCCGAGCACGTCGACCAAATTGATCCCGTCCACACTGCGACCGGAGCCCTTGGCAAAATCGCCCTCGTTGCCCAGGACCACGCAGGGCCGATTGTATTTGCGCGTGATCCGCCCGGCCACGATCCCGACCACGCCGGGGTGCCAGTTTTCCGCGAAGAGCACGATCCCCGGCCAGGTGGAAAACTGGCTCTCGATCAGCTTCTCCGCTTCCTCGGTGATCAGGCGCTCGATGTCCTGTCGTTCCCGATTGAATACATCGAGCTGATGGGCGGTTTCGCGGCAGAACGTTTCGTCCTCGCTCAGCATCAACTCGACGGAAATCGCCGCGTCGGCCAGACGGCCGCTCGCGTTGATCCGAGGCCCAAGGCGGAAGGAAATATCGACCGGAAGGATGTCATGTTCGCATTTCACGCCCGCGACGTGCATCAAGGCCTTGAGACCGGGACGCTGCGTGCCCTGGAGGATCTTCAATCCCTGCCGGGCGAGAATCCGATTTTCGCCGTGCAGCGGCACCAAGTCCGCCACCGTGCCCAGCGCGACCAAATCGAGGTAGTCGCGAAGTTTGATCCGAAACGCCACCGGATGATTTTCGGCCCGGAGCTGTTTCAACAAACCGTGCGCCAATTTGAAAACCAAGCCGACGGTGCAAAGGTGCCGCCAGGCCGAATCATCGCTCCCGCCGAAGACGTGCGGGTTGATCAAAATCCCATTCTCCAGCGGCTTTTCCTTCGAACGGTGATGATCGATCACCATCACCTCGATGCCTTGGGCCCGCAGGTAATTCACCTCCTCGTGAGAGTTGGTGCCACAGTCCAGGGCGATAAACAGGTGGGGTTTCCCCAGTTCCAACGCGCGATCGATCGCACTGCGGGAAAGACCGTAGCCGTCCTCCATCCGCCGCGGAACGACGAACCGAGGATACAAACCAAAGCGCCGCAGAATACTGACCAAAAGCGCGGTGCTGCTGACCCCGTCGACATCGTAGTCTCCCAGCACGACAATTTCTTCGCGCGCCGCGATGGCCGCGCGGAGCCGCGTGGCGGCGGCCTCGAGATTGTGGAGGAGAAACGGGTCGTTCAATTCCCCCAACGCCGGTCGAAGAAATTTGGCCGCAGCGTCCGCATCGCCCAGCCCATTGCGGAGCAGGAGCTCGGCGAGCACGGGGCTGACCCCCGCGCGTCGACTCAGGGCTTCGATCTGGTCAGCCGGAAGCGGCGTATGGACCCAGCGCATGGCATTCAAAGGTAACGCTCATTCTTGAACCGAGCGGTTCAAAAATCAACGCGGCGGGCTCGGGGTGAAGCCCGCCGTTATACCTCAGGAGTTACTGCGACGCCTTGCTTGCGCCCGTCCACTCGTAGGTTGGCTTCACGTCCTGATGCTTCTCGACGTGCTTCCGGTCGCCCTTATGCCACCAGTAGAAAATCGGGCTCGCGATGAAGATCGAGGAGAACGTGCCGGTGACGATACCGACGAGAAAGGTGAACGAGAGATCGTGGATCACGCCGCCACCGAAGATGAACAACGCGAGAGTCGCGAGGAAGGAGGTCACGCTGGTCATCAACGACCGGGAGAAGACGCGGCGAATCGCCAGGTTGACCACGTCGCGCAGAGCGGTATTCGGGTTGAGCCGTAGTTCTTCACGGATACGATCGAAGACCACGACGGTGTCGTTGATCGAGTAACCGGCGATACAAAGGATCGCCGCCACCATGGGCGCGGAGAACTGGTGATTGAAGAGCACGAAAATACCGATGGTCATCAGGATGTCGTGAACCGTGGATACAACCGCGCCGATCGCGAAGCCGAACTCGAAACGGAAGGCGATGTAGAGCAGAATGACGAGGAGCGAAAGCGCGGTGGAGAGCACGGCGTTCCACTTGATCTCAGCGCCGATCGAAGGTCCGATATTGGTCCGACCGAGGTCGACCAATTTGGCTTCGGGATGGGCTTTTTGAAGATCGGAGAGCAAGGCGTCGGCTTTTCCGAACGCGGTTTCCAACTTCAAGACTTCCTTGTCGCCACCGAGCGAGTGCTGATAGGCGGGGTTGACTTCCCCGATTCCATTTTGCGCGGCGACCTTTCGGATCTCGGCGAGATCGATCTTTTGGCTGAAGTCCGCGGTCAAAACGTCGCCGCCGGCGAAGTCGATACCGTAGATTTTGTCGCCCTTATAGATCACCACGGCAACGCCGAGCAGCACCACGGCCCAAGACGCGATGAAAGCGGGTTTACCCCATTTGACGAAGTCGGTTTTGACCGAGTGGAAGAAGTGCAGCATCGGGAACTTGGTCACGATGTCCTTCTCGATCAGCCATTCCATGATCAGGTGACTGACGAGCAAGGTGCTGAAGAGGGTGGAGAAAACACCGATCGCGAGCGTCACGCCGAAGCCCTTGATTGGCCCCGTGCCCAGCCAGATCATGATCGCGCAGATCAGGACCTGAGTGATGTGCGCATCGACGATGGTGACGAAGGCTTTGTCGTATCCACTGACCAATGCGGTCTTGAGGGTTTTGCCCAGAGCGAGCTCATCGCGCATACGCTCGAAGATCAGGATGTTCGCGTCGACCGCCATACCGACGGTCAAAATGATACCGGCGAGGCCTGGCATCGTGAGCGTGGCGTGGAAATAAGCCATGATGCCGAAGAGCACGAGCATGTTGATCGCCAAGGTGAACACCGCGACGACACCGCCGATCATGTAATAAGTGATCATGAAGGCGGCGACCAAAACGGTGCCGATGATCGAGGCCTTGAGGCCGCTGGAAATCGCATCCTGCGCCAAGGTCGGGCCAACCTCGTACTGCTCTTTGACCTGGAGGGGAAGATCGAGCGGATTGTTCAAGACGTTGGCCAACTCCTGCGCTTCACGGTCGGTGAAATTGCCGGTGATTTGGGCCTGATTGCTGTCGATTTCCTCTTTGACCGTCGGAGCAGAGTAAAGTTTTCCGTCGAGCACGATGGCCAACTGGCCGAGGCGCCCGGTCTGCTGATTGTTCTTCGCAATCTCGCGCGTGATCTCGGCAAACCGCTTACGGCCTTCCTTGGAGAAAAAGAGCGCGATTTCCGGTTTACCGGTCAATTGGTCGTAGTGCGCGCGCGCGTCGGAAATAATTTCACCGGTCGCTTCCGGGATGCGCTTCACGAAATATTCGATTGTACCCGATTCTCCATTACGCGTGTCGCGATCGATCGAGAGGATCTCGTAGCCGGGAGGAGTCTCGCCGGGCGAGGACATGGGCATCATGGTCGGATGGACCAAACGGAAATCCAAGCGGGCGGGTTTCTTCACGCTGTCCACCACTTCGGGATTGTCGCGGGTGTTGACCCCGGGGAGCTGGACCTCGATCCGGTTCTCGCCGACCGGACGTATCAACGGTTCGGCTACGCCTAAGCCGTTGATGCGGGTGCCGATGATTTCAATCGCCTTGTCGAGCTTGGCCTTGCGGTCGCGCTGATCGATATTGCCCGCCGCCTTTTCGTCGACTTCCAGGGTAACGCCGACGCCGCCCTTAAGATCGAGACCGAGCTGCAGCTTGCCCTTCGATTCTTTGAGCAGGTGATCGAGCAAGATCGCATTTCGCTTCTCGAGGTTTCTCACGTCGCCCAAGTCCAACTGGGGAAAATACTGGGAGAGGTCGATCTTCCGCTCTTTGGCGATCTGGCTGAGCGCCATGTAAGCACTCGGGGCCTGTTTGGCCGCCCGACGATCGCCTGCCTCCTTCAGCAGCGCGGCGAATTCCGCGGTCTTGTTCCCGCGCGCCGTGTCCTTGGCGAAGGCGGAGAAATCTCGATCCTGCAAGGGCATCAAAGAGAACACAGCCCAGATGATGATTGCACAGCTCAACACGAGCTTCAGCAAGTTGCGTTTAAACATGGTTGATTTGGGTTAAAAGGGGGGTACGGCCGATGCGGGGGTTGCATCGTCGCGCAGCTTGGCACACCGCTGCGCTCTAGCACAGACGATTACTTCGATTTCTCTTCCGACTTCTTCGCTACAGCTTGGATGAAACTCTTGCCAACTTCGACTTTGGTGTTTTCCGCGATCCGGACCACAAACCGGTCTGCCTTCTTGTTGGTAATCTCGCCGTAAATACCGCCGGTGGTGATGACCTCGTCACCCGCTTCCAGCGCCTCGATCGATTTCTGGAGTTCTTTCTGCTTTTTGCGCTGGGGGGCGATCATCAAGAAATACATCGCCGCAAAGAGGGCTCCGTAAGCGATGAGCGTGGTGGTCGTAAATCCGCCCGGACCACCTGAAGGGGCTCCCGTTTGTGCCAAAACAGTTACGGCGTCGAATAAAGGAGCGATTTTCGTCATTGCGTGTTGATGATTTTGAAAAAAGAAACACGCACTTAACCTAACTCAGAGCTTAGAAAGCAAGCCATAACCCTGCCTCCCATCCTCCTTCGTTGAAAAGCAAATCCGCCTCCTCCTGGTCAGCCGCACAATCTGAAGATCACTACGGTTTTAAGCGCTGGGGGCAAGGGCACTTCGGCGTCGATCCCGAAGGCTTTGTCAATGTCCAGCCGCTGGCTGACGGACGCAGTATCCGAATCATGGATGTGGTCGACGAGTCCGTGGGCATGGGCCTCAAGGCCCCCATGGTCATCCGTTTCCAAGATCTCCTGCGCCACCGGGTGGTGCAGCTCAACGAGGTCTTCAACAACGCCATTCGCGAAGAGGGCTATAAGGGCAGCTACCGCGGTGTCTTTCCGATCAAGGTGAACCAGCTTCGCGAGGTGGTCGATGAGGTCTTGGCCGCCGGCAAGGACTACAACTACGGCCTCGAAGCGGGCTCTAAGCCGGAGTTGATGATCGCTTTGGCGATGCATGACAGCAACCAGAAGTTGATCATCTGCAACGGGTACAAGGATCACGACTACATCCGCCTGGCCATGCTCGGCCGCAAGCTGGGGAAGAAGATCATCATCGTGGTCGAACAGCTGGCCGAGCTCGACGACATCATTCGGATTTCTCAGGAAACGGGGGTAAAACCGATGATCGGCTTCCGCGCGAAGCTTCAGACCCGCGGCGAGGGAAAATGGTCTTCCTCAACCGGAGACAATGCCAAGTTTGGCCTCAATACCGCGGAAATCCTCTTTGCCACCGAAAAGCTGAAGGCGGCGAAGATGGTCCAGTGCCTCCGGCTGGTTCACTTTCATATCGGGTCCCAGGTTCCTAATATCATCACGATTAAGAACGCGGTGGTGGAAGCGACCCGTTTTTACTGCCAGCTCGACCAAATGGGCTTCCCCATGGGTTACCTCGATGTCGGCGGCGGCCTAGGCATCGACTACGATGGCTCGCGCACGAACTTTGAGAGTTCGATGAACTACAGCCTCGAGGAGTACGCGCGCGATGTGGTTTTTAATATCCGAGAGATCTGTAATGCCTCGGGCGTCGAGTTGCCGGACATCGTGAGCGAGAGCGGCCGCGCCGTCGTCGCCCCCCACTCCATGCTGGTCGTCGAGGTTTTCGAGCGTATCAACAAAAAGGAGACGCTCGGGAAGCAGCATCAACCAAAAGAGAAGCACAAGGTCGTGGTCGACATGGAGCTCCTGCTCCGGAACAAATCCAAGCTGGGTCGTCTGGAACGGTTTCACGACGCTCTGCAGAAAAAAGAAGAAGCGTTTTCCTTGTTTAATCTCGGCTACCTCAACCTGGAAAACCGCGCCGCCTGCGAATCCATCTTTTGGCAAATCTGCGAGCAGATCGATCGCGAAGGCAGCGAGAGCGGATACCAGCCCGAGGAGTTGCACGAACTGAAGAAACTCCTGGCCGACCAGTACGTCTGCAATTTTTCCGTCTTCCAGTCGCTCCTCGACCACTGGGCCCTGAAGCAGCTCTTTCCCGTCGCACCGCTTCATCGGCTGACCGAACAGCCCACGGTCAACGCCATCTTGGTCGACATCACCTGCGACTCCGACGGCAAGATCAGCAGCTTTATCGATCTCCAGGATACCAAAGATTATCTCACCCTTCATCCGCTCAACGGGAAGCCCTACTACCTCGGCGTCTTCCTCACCGGCGCATACCAGGATATCATGGGCGATCTGCACAACCTCTTTGGCCGGGTCAACGAGGTTCACGTTTTCCTCGAACCCGACGAGCCCAATGGATTCTATATTGAAGAAGCGCTCAGCGGCAGCCGGGTGGCCGACGTGATCGAGGGCGTGCAATATCAACAGGAAGAGCTCTGCCGCCGAATGAAACAGCAGATCGACGCCGCCACCCGCAAGGACTTGGTCAAACCACGCGAGGGTGTTCGTCTCCTGGAACTCTACGAGAGCCAGTTGATGAATAAAACCTATCTCAATATTGAACGAGTAAAGAAGAAGGCGAAACCCGCCGCCCGCAAATAGCCGTCGGATCCATCCGCTTTATCCAGGTCAAAGCCGCAGCCTCGAGGGACTGCGGCTTTTTGTATCCAATGCGCCGAACTTTGTTTTCTTATAAAGTGAAATAGAGAGGGCTGTATCGATTCGGTTAATAAAAATCTTCGTTTCAAAATTCGGCCGATTCAGAATCATGCGGCTACCATCTCGGCGCATAATAAACGGAAGCCCCAACGATAGCATCTATGGTTGAGGGTGTGGGCGTTATCGCGCTTGTCGAAAAACGCGATCGACGAAACCGACGTTTACCTGGGTCACTGACAATGTCATATCAGGAGAGGTGAAGATCGTTTCGCCTGCCTTGATTCTCACCCGTGGGCTATGCCTTCGTAGTGAGTCTGTGGTTACGTCTCGTTCGTGCCGCGCACCCGGAGAACGACGACCTCTTATCCTCGCCAGCTGTTCTTTTTCAAATAAACTCGTCGCTCACGGAGAATCTCAAGGTAATCCTTGGAATCCCCGTGCTTTTCAAAGCCTTCAATCGCCTTTTCTAGCCAGGACATCGCTTCGCTGAAGTGGCCTTGTTTCTCTAGAATGGTCGCCAACAAACTTTGGTAATCGTACAGGCGAGTCGTCGCTCCTCCGTCGCTAAAACGTCCCTCCATTTCGATGGCCTCGCGCGCGGCCGGCTCCGCTTCACTGATTTTCTCGGCAGCGAGGTATATATTCGCCAAGCGCCCCAATAGTATACTGACCCGGTCGGGGTGCAATTGACGATTGTCTTGGATCGCCTTGAGGAGATGCTGCGGGGTGGTTTTCTGCATACATTCGTCCAAGGAGACGCAGGCGCTCAGAGGACAGGTGAAAATCAAAAGCTGCGAGGAGAATTGCCGCCCTGCTCGCCTCTCCGCACGATCAGATCAACGCAAAATTTCATAGACGAGCCTCTCTCCGCGCGCGGTGTCCACCTTCAAACCGACGCGTTTGCCGCCGATTTTTTCCACCGCTTTTTGCGAACGGAGATTCAGCGGCCCAATAGAAAAAACGACTCGTCGCACGAATTGGAACGCGTGCTGGAGCATGAGCCGCTTCATCTCTCCGTTGTAGAGTCCGCCCCAGTGCGAACGGATCAAAAACGTCCATCCGATTTCTATTTCGGAGGCAGCCTCATCGTATCCATGGAATCGTGACGAGCCGATCACTCGCCCGTCTTTCCGATCCCGGGCGAGCAAGGCGCCTTTCGACTCAAGTCCCTCTTTGAAAAACGCGCGAAACACGTCTTTCTGGTAGCGATCTTTCCTCGGATGCTGTTCCCAAATCAGAGGGTCGGACGCGGCCGCGAAGAGTGCCGTCCAGTCGCTGGCCTGAAGCGGTCGCAGTTCCAGCAAATCTCCCCTGAGCGTCGGCTGAAATTCAAATGGCATTCTTCTTGGTGCGCCCAGCGCCTTCTCGAATCAAGCATGTCGAGGGATTAGGCCGGTGAGAGACGGGTTCAGTCGCTCGTTAAAAAAAGGAGTACAACCGAGATCCTCCGATGCCGCTTCCGGTGTATTACCCGGTAAATGACACGAAAGCGAAAAGCCGCATCGTGGAACTGATCGAAGCCGTGCTTTTCCATGGGTTTGTTCAGCCGCAGCCTTTTCTCTTCCTATTTGGCTATGCCGAAGAAGCGTTTTTCCAGATGGCTTAAGGTTCTGGGTTCCACCGCCAAAAGCTGGAACGACGATGGCGCGTTTAAACACTCGGCGGCGGTCAGTTTTTATACCCTTTTTTCTCTGGCCCCGATCACTATCATCGCATTGGGAATCGCGGGCTTTTTCTTTGGTCAGGAAGCGGCGACCAAACAGTTTTCGGCCCAAATGACTCAGCTCATCGGCCAAGGAAGCGCGGATATGATACAAACTGCAGTCGCTTCAAGTCAGCCTCAGAAACAGGGCTGGGCCGCGACCGGCCTGGGAATTTCGCTTCTTGTATTAGGCGCAACCACCGTCTTCGGACAGCTGCAGGACTCGCTGAACTCAATCTGGGATGTGAAAGCGAAACCCAGCCGAAGCGGTTGGGTGGTGATGTTGATCACTCGGCTCATCTCATTCGCCATGGTCCTGACCGTGGGATTTCTCCTCCTGATATCCCTCATTCTCACCACCGCCTTAAGTGCGCTCGTCAAGATGGCGGACGGACGGCTCTCTATTCCGCCGCAGGTTCTCCAGGTGGCCGATCTTATTATCGCATTGGGCGTCATCACCGTTCTATTCGCGATGATCTTTAAAATTATGCCCGACGTCCGACTGCGGTGGCACGAAGTTTGGCTAGGCGCTTTTGTCACTGCCCTTCTCTTTAGCATTGGGCGGATCCTCATTGCGCTTTATTTAAGTCATTCAACCGTGGCGTCAGTCTACGGTGCCGCCGGATCACTCGTCGCCCTGCTCGTCTGGGTTTATTATTCCTGTGCAATCCTCTTTTTCGGGGCGGAGTTTATCCGAGCTTATTGCGCCGATAAAGGGGTCGTGGTTCCGCCTAAACAAACCGCGGTCAAAGTGCGAGAGGAGATCGTGACGGAAGCAGAGCCGGCAGAAATTTCGTCTCACCCCGGCTAGACAAGTCGCCGAGCCGTGACCCAAGCCGGTTATTTTAATACTTGGGTCAGTTGAGTGTCCGCCGAGGCTTTTTCGACCAGGATATCGTCAATATAAACTTGCCCAGCGCCCTTCCAGACGAAGACAAAAGGAATCATTTCTGAAGCGCCGGCGGGAATTTCCACCACGCCTTCAATCTGTATCCATTGCGTGGGGATGGCAGGTCCGCTGAGCTTCGCGGGATCGCCGGACGCTCCTTTCAGGCCAATAAAGAGAGGACCCGACGCGATCTCTTTCTGCAGCGTGTCGCGCAAAAGAAATTGCAAAACCACTCCCGGAGAATCGGGAGCTGCGCGCCAGTTGGCTCCCGCTTTCACCCAAGCGCTGAAGCGATACTTCTCGCCCGGCGCGACCAAAATAGGATTCGCCTTGGGTTCAAGGCCAAGCCGTGCCGGAGTTTTCGCACTCAGCCCGGCACACGCTGTCCCACGATGAGTGCGAACGTCACTCACACTGACGACGTTGAACGCGCATCCGGCCGAGTCGCTTTCGACCGGAACATACAGCTCCCAGATCTGGGTGTCGTCACGCTCGAAGCCGGTCTGTGCGGCTGGAGCGGATACGAGAGGGGAAAGAGGGGCTAAGTAACTCAGGAGTGAAATACACCCGACACGGAAATAAGTGGGTTTGGTTTTCATTGCGTTGACGACGGGCAGGCGGCGACGTGGAGCTGAGGCGAATCGGCATAGAGCCGCTCCTCCTTGCCTCCCAGATTTTTCGCGACCACGCATTAATTATACGAGGTCTTTACCTCATACCACCGCTCTTCCGGCTCTTAACTTAGACCCAAACCAAGTTAACCGAATCGCTCCGGCTAGCTTTTAGCAGACGGTGCTGCCTCCACTCTACCGTTGGCCGAAATCGCCGAGAGCTTTCGAAGATGATGATTTTTGTACAGCACCATGATCATTGCGCAGACCACGACTAGGTTTACGATTAAAGCTGACAATCGGACCCAGGTGAATCGCTCAACCAACTCATAAACTTCGATGGGGAGAAAGATCCCGCCGCTGAGCACCGCCAGCCATTCCGCCCAGACCTTACTATACCACAAGCCGTAGGCTTCTATAAAGCGGAGCAACGCGTATAAAAAACCGATCGAGGCGATCATCCACAGCCGAGCGTCGGTGATCCGGGAAGCAGCTTCGACAAAGCTGCTGGCGAAGCGGTGAGCCGGATTTAAATGAAAGCGGCCGACCAAGGCCGCAGCGATCAGCCGCACGTTCCGATGAACGAGCGACAATAGCCCAAAGCCTCCCAACATCAGGAGCATCCCTTTGGCCGCCTCAAAAATCGCGACCGATTTTGCTACGGTTTTAGAGGCATTCATTCAGGAGTGGGCTGATCTTTGACATATCAAGGACTACATCTCTTGAACGACTTCTCTCATTGCGCAAGCGGGCACAAGCAGAGCCACAGCCAGCCGCAAAGAAAAGACGAGAGCCAATCCTTTTCGCCGCGTGCTGCTCGGGTGGATCACCTTGGTTCTCGCCGTTGAATCTCAACAGCCCAGGCCCGATCCGCCTCCTCTTGAGCCCGCTCACCAAAGATGAAATCCACGCACCTGCTAAGCGATTTAATAAAACTAAATCCGCCCTCCTCGTTCGAGCTCGCCGCACTGGCTTACCCGTCTGAATACAAGGCGCACTCGCCGCGAAAGCAATAAAGCGAAAGGCTTGAACTTATGCTCAATATAAATCCTCTATATCATTTAATAAAACTATGGCTGTTAAAGAATGGAGGCGAAAGACATTCGCCGAAATCGATTTTGTGGAGGGCCCGGCTTCGTCCGGGCTTTTGCATCCAACCGGCCCGGACGGAGCCAGGCCCTCCAGCACGTCGAGTTAGCTGCTCCGCCTCAAGTGCAGAGACGCGCTGTGTTCGCCTGGTTTTGTATCTTTGCTGATCATCGCCTCTACCGTTGCAGAAGCCGAGGCACACACGGCGGTGCGACGTAGGGCCGGTCGTGCTGGCCTCCGCCCTCGACCAAAAGTACCGTCCACGGCGCATCGATGGCCAGAGTGTCACCGCAAGCGTGCTTGTCCCGCTGCGGGTCAATCGTTCGGGAGAAAACCTAAACGTCTTTCGCACTCCCTAGCCCGGCCATCTCTCGAATATCATCAGCCTAGATGAGAAACATTATTGCTGGTCTTGCTCAGGCTGCCATCGGCGGCTTTCCCGACTGAAAATACGAAGAGCATTGATACACGAAATTTTAAGCACCCACTTCACGCCCCGTAAGGACGGTCTGATTTTCCGGAAAATGTCTCGCGAAGGAAACGAAGGGCGCGAAGTCGATCCCCTGCATAGATTTCAGATCCTATTCGACTTCGCGTCCTTCGTTCCTTCGCGAGACCCAGGTTTGAAGGTCGATAATCGAGTTCGTCGATCGGCTTTAACGCCGCCGCTTCTTTTTGCCTAACTTCGTGCCATTGCCTGTGGCTCTTCGTTCACCTCCAGATGACCGACGGATCGATCGCGGCCAGGGTGGTTCGACCGGACAGCGCCATGGCCATCTCTAGTTCACGACGGAGAATATTCACCACGCGTGCTACGCCTTTGGGGCCTTCCACCGCGAGCCCACAGACATACGGGCGGCCGATCAGCGTGGCCGTTGCACCAAGGGCCAGGGCTTTTAGAATATCGGTGCCGCGACGAATTCCTCCGTCCACCAGCACGGGCACGCGGCCGGCCACCTTGGCGACGACCTCGGGCAGCGCATCGATCGTAGCCGGGACGGTGTCGAGATTTCGCGCGCCGTGGTTGGAAACAATAATCCCATCCACCCCGGCCTGAATCGCGCGCTCGGCATCGTCCGGATTTAATATTCCCTTGAGCAGCAGAGGAACGGTGGTGAAGGAACGGAGCCATTCTATATCTTTCCAGGTCGCGCGTGGATCGAGCACCGCGCTAAAGATATTTCTCTCCGTGGGGCGATGGGCCCCCGCTGCCGTAGCCATGCCTTTGAGGTTGGCTCGCTCCATTCCTGGCGGCAACGCGAAGGCACTACGCAGTTCACGGTAGCGCGGTCCCAGTACCGGCGTATCCACGGTTAGGATAAGCGCCTGACACTTTGCCGCGATCGCACGGCCCACCAGATCTCGGGTAAACGCGCGATCGGGATTAATATAGAGCTGGAACCACAAAGGATGGGTCGCAGCCGCCGCGAGCGTTTCCAGCGCAACGGTAGAAAACGAGCTGAGCACCAGCGTGGCCTCGGCCGCTCCCGCGCCCGCGACTGTCGCCAGTTCCCCGTCGGGATGCATCAGGCGTTGATACGCCGTGGGGGCGAGGAGAAAGGGGAACGGCAGAACTTTGCCAAAAAGGGTCAGTCGTGTATCCAACTCCGACACATCGACCAAGACGCGCGGACGGAGCCGCAGCCGATCGTATGATTCTCGATTCCAACGCAAGGTGAGTTCATCGGCCGCACCACCGGCAAGGTAATCCCAGGCCATCGCGGGGAGGACTGCCTTGGCCTGCCGCTCAAAATCCGGAAGATCGACGATCGCAGTCGTCTCTTTCTTGGTCGCGGCCAGCGGCGTATCCGGAGCGGTGTTATCCTTGGAAATATCGGGCATGGGGCGGAGTTGAGTGGTGTAAGCCACCGTGATCGCATCGGGATGCATCGTCCAGGCTAAGCTTCTCTGCGGCCGACAATAGAGATGAAGGGACAAGTGCATCGGTTGAGCATTCCAGCCAACGATCCGCCGGCCGGTTCGCCTCCATTTAAATGAAACTCCCCGTCCCTCCCCGCGTCTCAATTCATAACCCGTACGCCTATGAAACCGAGATGGAATTTTGTCGCGGTGGCTGTCACCGCCCTCGCTTCTCCTTTCGCCGCTTTTGCCCAGGCGCCCGTCGAGGCTTCTCAACCGGCTGCCTCTCAGCCCGACGCCTCCGTCGTCCAGACGACGACCCCGCCAAATCGGACCGTCTATAGTCCACGCCTTCCTACGCCGCAGGAGTTGAGCAATGACGCGGCTAATCAACATTTGACCATCACCCGAATCGACGAAACAGCGGCTCAGGTCATCGTTACTTATAGAGACGACCAAGGCCAAACCACAACGACAGTTTATCAACTCTTGCCCACGGCGAACGCCACCGCGTCGTCTGTTCCCGTGCCCAGCACACCCGCGCCGAAAGTGGTCTACGTTCCCGCAACCCGGGTCGTCTACTACGATTACGATCCGTATTATTATTACGGTCCTTGGTATAGCTACCCCCGCGTATCGCTCGGAATCGGATTTGGACTAGGCTACCGCCACCACGGAGGGTTTTATCACGGCGGTGGTTTTCATGGAGGTTATCATCACTGGCATCGCTGAGCTTCCGAGCGAGGCGCAGTCAGAGCGGCGGAACCACCGGTCCCGCGGTCGTAGGCACCGGATCGGTGGGAGGATCCGCCTTGGTGCGTTTGACCGCACTCACAGGAATTAAATAGCGGAGGATTGTCTCGGCACCCGATTCGGTGCGCGAGGAAAACTCAAAAGCGAAATAAGTGTTCGCGATTTCCTTTCCTCGAACGAGAAAAACGGAGCGAGGAGTGGCGGACTTGCTGCGGCGCGCCACGGTTTCGGAATTTGCGGCCGCGGCATCGATCGACGCGAGCTGCTCAGTGGAAAGTCCCTCCTTCAAAACAATGCATTCGGTAAACTCGTATCGGCCGACCGCCCGGCCGCTCGCCACGATGGTTTCGATTTCTACGCTCGCCCCCGGGGTTTGAAGTTGTTGGCGGTGAAATGTCACCCCCTTGGCCTTGAGTTCGACCAGCGAAGAAACCGTCGAAGTCACACCCGCAGCCGCCGAAAGGCCGCCGGCAGACCAGAGAGAAATCAAGGCCCAGAGGAACTTCATTGCGCATGGCTCTAGCAACAAGGCAGGTCCTCTGGCAAGGCGTGTCCGTTTTACCCGCGCAATCGTCCGCGCGCGGGAGCGCACACCGGAAGCCTCAAGGGAGCGCAACGGGGTTGATCCGCAGTGATTGTAGAAGAGGTCAAACGGTCAAGGCCTCAGCTATATATAAGTGAACGGGGACGCGCGAGAAAATCGGCGATCCACAGAATAGCCAACCACGTCCGGTATATAACTTTGCACCGTGTACTGATCTGGATTCCTTCGCAAAAATCGGGCGACTCCTTGCGCCAAGGCAAACGGCGACATAGTTTCGCAGTCAGGCCGCGACTTGCGGAGGCACTCACTCATCAGCCCAGGATCTGCTCTGCTCGAAATTGCTGCCGATCTTTATTATGAATCCCTCCGCGCCATCACCTGTGCCCTCGACCTCTTCCCCCGCCGCCCCTCGCCTCACCGCTCGAGACTTCGATCAGGAGCTGATCGATCTCTATGATTACTACGTCCACGGTCAGATCAACCGCCGGACTTTTCTGGATCGCGCCGCCAAGTTCGCAGTGGGCGGCCTGACTGCCGCGGCGCTGCTCGAGCTGCTCAGTCCCTCTTACGCTCTCGCCGCTCAGGTGCCGGAAGACGACGCGCGGGTCACCAGTGATTATGTCAAATTTCCCTCGCCCGATGGCTTCGGCGAAGGCCGAGGCCTGCTCGCGCGTCCGGCCGGAGCGGTGGAAAAACGCGCCGCGGTCCTCGTCGCGCACGAGAATCGCGGTCTCAATCCCTACATCGAGGATGTCACCCGCCGCCTCGCTCTGGCCGGCTTCACCGCTTTTGCACCGGACGCTTTGTATTCGGTCGGTGGTTACCCGGGGAACGACGACGAAGGACGCGCCCTTCAGCAAAAACTCGATCGCAACAAGATCGTCGAGGATTTCGTGGCGGCGGGGCGCTTCCTTCAGGCTCACCCCGAGTCGAAAGGCGCGATCGGTGTGGTGGGCTTCTGCTTCGGGGGTGGCATTGCGAATACGTTGGCCTGGCGTTTGCCCGATCTGGTGAGGGCCGCGGTCCCCTACTACGGCGGTCAACCGCCGGCGGAAGAGGTGCCGAAAATCAAAGGCGCCCTCCTGATCCACTATGCTGCTTTAGATGAGCGAGTGAACGCGGGTTGGCCGGCGTACGAGAAAGCGCTTAAAGCCGCAGGCGTCTCCTATGAAGTCTATATTTATCCAGGCGTAAACCACGGCTTCCACAACGACACCACCCCGAGGTACGACGCCGCGGCGGCAAATCTCTCTTGGGAACGAACCCTGGCTTTTTTCCACCAGCAGCTGAGCTAAGGCCAGGGACTCTCTTTAGCGTGGGCGCTGGGCTTTTTCGCCTCAATCATCTTAGGGAGCCGCGATCGCGGTAGGTCTATACCCCATACTCGGGGAGTCTCTTTCCGCATATAGTCGGCCAGATCATCGGAAGTTCGCTCGAGCTTTTCGAAAGCACACTCTCCCCCTTTCAGCCACGCCGCCCTCCAGTTGGCATAAAACACCGAACGGTTCTTCATGTTACAAAATCTTAAACAGCTCTACGGCAGTAAACTCACCGCGGTGGACGGCGACATCGGCCAGGTCAAAGATTTTTATTTCGACGATATAATCTGGGTGATACGTTATCTCGTTGCGGATACGGCTTCATGGATGACGGGGCGGCAGGTCTTGCTTACCCCTCACTCGTTTGGAGGTTGGGATCAGTATCAAAAAATCCTCCATATCAAACTGCGGAAGGAGCAGATTCAAAATAGTCCTTCGATCGAATCGCATAAACCTGTCTCCCGCCAATTCGAAATCGACTATTATCGCTACTACGGCTGGCCGGCTTATTGGGACGGCGCGGGAATGTGGGGTTTGGGCGGGTATCCCGTAACCTTGCCCCCTTCCAAAGAGGAAATGCAGTCCAATTTACAGTATCATCACCGGAATGACAAACATCTCCAAAGTGCAAATTCCATTAACGGCTATCAGATCCAAGCTACCGACGGAGAAATAGGGTCCGTCAGCGGCTTTATGGTCGACGACAGCAGCTGGGTGATCAGTCGACTCGTGGTGGAGACAGGTCACTGGTACTCGGGCAAGGAAATCCTGATTTCGCCCAACCGGGTCGAAAGGATCAGCTACGAAGAGTCCAAGGTTTATGTGAATCTGACCAAGTCGGACATTCAACTCACGGCGGAAAACCATTTGGTCAAAGGAGAGTAGTCGGAACAGGGTCGTTCAAGCCCACCCGCCTCGATTTCATCGGCGAGCCATCCTCTTGCCGTCCCGTATAACTTATTATGATCACCCCCCCTGCCCCTATCGCTCTCTTAGATACCCTGCTCAATCCGAGTCCGCTCGTGCCCTGGGAAAGGTTGCACGCGAGAGCAAAAGAGCTCGCCGGGATCGCGGGTCGAACTCCGGAGAACGTATCGCAACAGGATTATGAAGAGGCAAAACGCGAGTTGACCGGCGAATGGGACCTCAACCGGCAAGAAGCAAAACTGGAAGCGCTCCCGCCGGAACCCGATCGTGACTCTGGGCTCGGTTCGGGTGGACCACCACCCACCCTCGATTCTGGCGGGCAGGCAGAAAGTGAAAAGCATCTTGAAGTTGATCGTCTAGAGCAGCGACGGGCGGGAGAAGCGCTGCGCAATCACGCGCTCGAAACCACGCCGAGTCGCACGGAAAGCGACTCGACTTCGTAATTAATCCGCGAATACAACGCACGCGTTGCTCGATCGAAAAAATCCACTACAACCACCGGGACACGGGAATTAAAAACGATTCCTTGCGATTGAAGCGAGTGTCGTTCCCAAGGCGAAACCCTTGGCCAATTCTTCCATTTACGAACCTGGGAGCCGCAGCGTCCACGAGGAAGGCCAACCACTAGCCAAACGGCTCGAGGGCTCTAAGGGAAAGACGTTTGTCGTTGCTTTTCGAATACCCGCGTCACCCCAGCCGGAGACGGTGGGTCGCGAAATGAACGGTCTTCCGGTAGCGGAACGACAAAGCGGCTCCGCCGAACTCTATTATCGCCTCAGTCGAAGGCCATTTGAACACTGCTCTCGATGACTCCCGTAGCGATGGCGTGTCGGGTGAGACCCGCGGTGTCGTGGATATTGAGTTTGTTCATCAACTGCTGCCGGTGCTTTTCCACGGTTTTCACACTGATCCCGAGCTCGCTGGCGACTTGTTTATTCGCCGCTCCTTCCGCGACGAGTTGCAAGACCTCGGCCTCTCGCGCGGTCAAGGAGCTTTTCGGTCCGGTGCCAGTCGCGCCTGCTCCCGGCGTTTTTTTGGGAGAAGTGGCGAACCGCTCGGAAATGGATGGGCTGAAATACGAGTTCCCTTTGGCGATTTCTTTGATCGCATGGACCAGCACGTGCCCAGAGTTTTGCTTAACTAAATAGCCAGCCGCTCCGACCTCGGACATATGGGAAATATACTCGTCATCATTGTGTGCAGATAGCACCAGCACCTTTGTCCCGGGAAGATGATGGAGGATCTGCCGGGTTGCCTCGAAGCCATTCAGCAACGGCATCGCTATATCCATGACGACGACGGTAGGCCGAAGCTTACGGACGAGTTCAACCGCCTCTCGGCCGGTTTTTGCTTCTCCCACCACCTCGAAATCTGGGCTAAGCTCCAGCAGCGTGCGCAGGCCCTCGCGAACGATCGCGTGGTCTTCCGCGAGCAGAACGGTGATGCGTTTCGCGGAGTTCATGCTCGGCCCTTTTGAGCGAAAGGAATCTCGGCGGTGAATTTCGTTCCGATTCCAGGCAAGGACGCGATGGAAAAACGTTCTGCGAACATTTCCACTCTTTCCCTCATGCCCAACGAGAATCGAGATGCTCTGTTTTTCATCATATCAGGAATAGATTCGCAGCAGAGGACACCGACCTGACGCCGACTCACAGTCCTTATCGTCGCGGTTGCAATCACAGGCGTCCAAGTCTCCTCAGCCCACAAGATACACCCTTTAGGCCGGGTAGCGAGGGCCGGTTCGCGCCACCTTCACTGACTGAAACCTACGACAACCTCCCACAGGAAATTCCCGCGCCCGAGTCTCCAAGGCGTATTCAACCGCCTGCGACAGAGCTCAATTGACGAAGAGTTGTTCGACGTGATTTCCGGCTACGAAGCACTCTCGACCCCGCCGCTCTCGGGTTAAAACTAAGGGCAGTTCGTCGCAGGACTGTGAACCTCGGGAGCGGCCATCCTACGGCAAAACCTCTTCCGCCACTCTTTGCCAAGTCACGATTTCCGGCACGTTTCGGGAAACCGATTTTGACGGTTCCGCGGGATAACCGAGGGTGAGCGGAAACACCGCCGTCAGCTCGGATGGAATTTCCAGCTCTTTCTTCACGTCGGGAAGATTCAACCAAGACCGAGCCAGTCCGATCGGGCATGAGGCGAGCGAAGCACCGTGCGCCGCCAGCATCAAGGTCTGCGCGGCCAAACTGCAGTCCTCACTGGAATTCGGTTTGCCGGGCGTAGCATAGATCACGATCAGCGTGTTCGCGTCATAAAAGAGATTAAAACGGGGGTCGGTCAGCTTATCGCCTCGTTCATGACAGCCGAAGGCCGGAAGTTCGGTCGCGAGAAAATGGGCCTTTGCTCGATCTGAGTAGTTTCTCAGCCGTTCGCGCCCCTGAAAAACCGCAAAAATCCAAGGTTGATCGTTCAGCGAGCTAGGAGCCTGAACCGACGCTTCGATTAATTGTTGTATAACCGAGTCGGGGACCTTTGCGTCGGTATAATGACGCACTGCCCGTCGATGATAAATGGCTTCAGTTAATTCCATAAGGCCGTTTTGATTTTAGATATTTATCCTACCATCGACCCCATCGGCCGTTGGGTTACGGCTCCATTCTCACGAGACTTTCCTGAAATCTTTGATTAAACAATCACCATAGAATTATAAACTATAGGGGCCACGTGATTACAAATCGACTCTCACATCACGTGCTTCTTCGCTGACAACCTGACGGGCACGCCCTCAGCCTCTATATCGGGCCCAAAGAGCTCCGCGGTGGAAGGGCCCTGGGGGTCTTGCTGCCGTGGAAGATTAGCCCTCAAACAAGCACTCGCTTCGAACCAGTTCTCGAGATCGCGACCGGGGATGCGGCCACTCTGCTCGTAAAGATGGTAAGCGTAGTCGCGGTTTTCGTCTTCAGTCGGCTCGGCGTAGGCTGCCACGGGTTCAAATGAGGTTTTCATATAACATTTATTAAGAGTGACGGAGATAATAATTCGACAAATTCAATAACGAGATAGCCAGGGCTAAAATATATCAGAATGGGACAGAATCCGATATGGGGTGTAACCCGACTAAACGGGCGAGATAAATGACCGCCTGCTCCGTCCAACTTCCTCCTCCTGCGTCTTTTCGGGGTTTTTCAACCCATATATATCAAATGTCAGTATTGTCCGTGTCCCAACAATCGGTCGCTTCGGATTCTTCCATCACCCTCGTCATGAAGGCGTGGATACCCTGAAGCAGCGGAACCTCTTGCGGAGCCAGCTGCTCTAGGACGACCAAACCGTGGCGTAGAATAGACGAGCCTTCTCCAACAGCTGTCCTTCGCTCAAATGATGAGTGTCCACCACGAGCGACCCGGCGATCCGTTCGGCCAAAAGAGGATGATGTAATTTTAACCACGTGATAAATTGATCCATTTCATTGCTCGTTCCTGTCCCCTGACCAAAGATTATGATCTGGCCGGCGTCTTTCAGCGCCTTGGCCACTGGCTCGAAAAAACTGTTGGGATCGGGTTTTTCCTGCCCCCGCGAGAAGTCTTTGGAGTTGTGGGCGTGCCGGAAGTAGTCGTCCGGGTCGTGAGGGGTGATTTTTTGCGGGATCGTTCCTGCCATCTCGGTGCGGTAGATCCGTGCCTCGCGATGGTCGATGACGAGGAGAAAAGGTGTGTCCTTCTCGATTGCTTCCGTTGCCGGTTCCGCCGAGGTTTCGAGAAAGTGCCGAATCTTCATCAACTCGTCGATCTCGGCGACATCCTTGGCCAAGGTGGGATGCAAAACCAAGTTCTGCCCGTGGCGCGTGACCAAGAAGCTGCCATTCGCTTTTTCGACGACTTGTCCCAAGTGCGCGAACATGCTGCGAACTTCTCGCCAACCCAGATTGTGTGAGACCGGATGTTGAAAGATTTTTTCGTAGGTTCTCAGATGATCGTAGGTTCTCAGATGATCGCCGCTGAGCAGGGAGGGTTTTATCTTCATAATAGAGATGCGGATTAAAATGATTGGGTGGGGCTGCACTTTCTTCACCAGCGACGTTATTGTTTTCGGCCGCGAATGGGATGAAATGTAGACTTCGCCTCCCAGGTGAACCCGAGGGGTATTAAGAATATTGCTATGCCACGGGCTGCTCGCCGTTCAAAGGAAAGGCAGTCGGTGAAAACCTAATACTAACCCCGCGCTCAGAACGATGCTATGGGTTTAAACCCTACCAGGAAGCAAGAGCGATTTCGTCCACCGACAGGTCAAAACGCATTCCTTTCCAGCCGAGGGAAAGCGCGCCCGCCCGTACCAAGGATACTACCTACAAAGTTTCGCTGCACAAAACGCAAACGATTCCTGCGCAAGGGCGGCGAGCTACCTCAAAATAATTGACGTTTTCTGTGTACGTCCCTCAGCCCCGGTGATACGATTTTTCTTGGTCCGCTCAGACCTGAAATATGAATCGGAGCACGAGAGTGAGGAATATGATAACGCGGTCCCACCATGAAAAAAACCAATCCCACTATTCTAATCGTGGACGACGATCCCAACGATCTTTTATTTATCACAGCCGCGTTCAAAACCATCGGGGTGACGGCGAGTCTTCAGAGCGCGATAAGTGGAGATGAAGCGATCGACTACTTGATGGGAGCCCATAAATACGCCGATCGGCGTCTCTATCGGTACCCCGACTTTGTGATCACCGACTTGAAAATGCCGGGCACCGACGGCTTTGGTCTTCTCCGTCATTTGAAATTAAACCCAAATTCAGCGGCGATTCCAACCGTTGTCCTCTCCGGCTCGCAAGATGATGAAGATATACAAAAAGCGTATTTATTGGGAGCGAGTTCGTATCATATGAAACCAAGCGGCCTGGTTGAGCTCAGGGTTCTGGTCAAAACTATTTATGATTATTGGCTGACCTGCGAAATTCCCGTGGTGAATGCCAAAGGCCATAGGACGAATACCTCGAGTCCTTTCAAGATGGGGCCAAAACTTCCAGAATATAACGCGCCGCAGTCTGCACCGCCCATTGAAGAAATGCAAACCGGGGTCGGTTATAGCTTCAGTCCGATCTGAATAAAATGATCGTCATTCCCGCGAAGGCCGGTTTGTCGCCCGAGACTATATAAACCCAGCTGAAAAAGAAATTCTGATCGGATCCCGCCAGAGATGCCTTCGCTCGCACAACAATTGATTTCTGAGGAATTCCGCCGGTCCGATTCCTCGGATACCGAGGGCCGGGCCGCTTTCCGGGTCTGTGAAAAGCTCCGCGGCCCTTTGTCGACATTTGCGGGGGTCGCCGGATACCGAGCCCTCCTCAGTCGCGCCCTGGCCCTGGCGAAAGCAGAGGTGCCTTGGCTCAGTCGATTGCAAGTCACGCCGGAGGGATCAATTCTTCCCTCCGCCGAGCTCGAAGGGCGCTTGATCCGGGAGGAAGCGAACAAAGGCGGCACCGCGCTGGTGAAGCACGTGATTGGCCTGCTCATTACTTTTATCGGAGAAACTCTGACGCTGCGTCTTATCCATGAGGTTTGGCCGAAAGCCACTTTCAAGAATTTGCATAACGGGGATTAGCTATGAAAAAATCAGCGAAAGTCATCAAGCGCCAGGGCGTTTCTAAAGTCCCACCCCCTCCGAGTCGCGTCACCATTCGGCAACTACCGACGGGCGTTCGGGGCCTGGACGCAATTCTAGGAGGCGGCCTGCCCGAATATTCTTTCAATATCATCGCCGGCTCACCGGGCTGCGGAAAGACCACGTTGGCCCACCAGTTTGTCTTCGCCAACGCGACCGCAGAGCGGCCGGCTCTCTACTTCACCGTCTTGGGGGAACCAGCCATCAAGATGCTGCGTTATCAACAGCAGTATTCGTTTTTTAATGAAACCAAGCTGAACACCGCGATTCGCTTTATCAATTTGAGCGATGTCGTGGTGGAAAAGGATCTCGACGCGGTCTTGGATGAGATCACAAAACAAGTCGAGGCGACAAACCCCAGCGTCGTGGTGGTGGATTCGTTCCGCACCGTGCTGCGGAAATTGCCCAACGGTCGGTCCAGCGAAATGGAGCTTCAATCCTTCATTCAACGGCTCGCCATGCTCCTGGCCAGTTGTCAGGCCACCACCTTTCTTATCGGCGAGTACACCGAGGGAGAAATGCGCGACAATCCCGTCTTCACCGTCGCCGACGGTCTTTTTTGGCTGACTCAAGTGACTGAGCGGAACTCGGTCGTCCGAAAATTCCAAATCATCAAACTTCGCGGGCAGGCCTCCGTGCCGGGCCTGCACACCATGCGCATCGGCCATTTCGGAATCCAAGCCTTCTCCCGGACCCTGGGTCTGGTCGGAAAACAAACCAAGCCGCACGGGAAACAACGGCTCTCGCTGGGCACTCCGGAATTGGACAAACTGATGGGTGGAGGCGTGCTCGAGGGCGACAGTGTCCTCGTGGCCGGTCCTTCGGGCACGGGAAAGTCTGTGCTCGCCACGCAGTTTATCGCTGCGGGCCTCCAGCACGGCGAACCCGGAATCATCGCGGTCTTTGAGGAACGACCGGCGCGATACATCCGGCGGGCTGCGAGTCTGGGACTGGATCTGCAGGGCGCGCAGGACAAGGGCTTGCTTGAAGTTCTCTACCTGCGGCCCCTGGACCTCTCGGTCGACGAAACCATGCAGGAAATCCTCGACGCGGTGGAAAGGATCGGAGCAAAACGTCTGGTCATCGACTCGTTGGTCGGTTTCGAAATGGCGTTGGCCCCCGGCTTCCGGATGGACTTTCGCGAATCGCTCTACCGCATGATCGCGGCGTTGACCGGAGCGGGCGTGACCATCCTCAGCACGGTGGAAATCGAAGATACTTTCACTGCGTATCAGTTCAGTCACTACGCCATTTCTTTTTTGACCGACGATATCATCCGGCTCCGTTATATAGAAATCGACGGCCAGCTCCGGAAGATTCTCGTCGTCGTCAAGATGCGCGGCGGCAACCACAGCAAAGATATTCGTGAATATGTCATCAGTGACAAAGGCGTGATTATCATCAGTCCCCGCCGCACCGACTACACTGATCTCACTACCGGGCTGCCCCACCGTATGGGTGAACGAAAAGAAGGGCCGCCCGAAGCCAAAGCCGAGAAATAAGCCGGCCATGGATTCTACCCCCACCCCCTTCGGACAAGATCCTCCGCCTGACCCACGGCGCGGCGCGGCGCCGGTGATCGCGCGGACCCCGCTGCCGATGATCGAGGTCGAGGGGCCCACCCACCGCGTCTGTCAGGTCAACGACGCCTTTTGCTCCTTGGTGAGGCGAAATCGGGCCGATCTTCTCGGAATCCCCTTTGCCGAAGTGGTGGTAAACGGTGAGAGCTGCGTGTCTTTGCTCGATCGAGTCTATCAAACCGGAGAATGCGAAGCCCAGGTTGAACCAGACGGACTCGAGTTGGACAATACGCACTGGTTATACGCGATGTGGCCTACCCTGGATCTAGGCGGCCAACCGGTGGGGGCCGTCATCCAACTCACCCGGTCCACCCTCTTTCGCGAAAACGTGATCGCGATGAATGAGGCCTTGTTGGTTGCCGGGCTGCGACAGCACGAACTGAGAGAAGCGGCTGAGGTAACCAACGCGCAACTACAAATCGAAATTGCGGAGCGCGCGGAGGTTGAAGCGGCTTTGAGGGACGCAAAAGCGCGGTTGCGGGAACAGGCCGAAAGTCTTGAAAACAAGGTCGCGGAGCGGACGGCGCAACTTCGCACCTCAGTGGCCGAGCTGGAAGCGTTTGCCTACAGTCTCGCTCACGACCTGCGCGCTCCGGTTCGAGCCATCCGCGGTTTCACCCAGCTGGCCCTGGAAATACCTGGCAGCGAGGTGGGCCCCACCGCGGCCGAATTTTTGCACCGGGTGGTAAAAGCCGCGGTGCGGATGGATAGCCTAATCCAAGATGTGCTGGGTCTGAGCGAAATCATTCTCAAACCGATCAAGATGGCGTCGGTCGACGTGGATGCCCTGGTCAAAACCCTCGTTCAAGAACGGACGGATTTCGCATCCGGGCGCGCAGAAATAAAAGTGGATAGTCCCCTGTTTCCCATGCACGGGAACGAGGCGTCCTTGAGTCAGTGCGTGAGCAATCTCATGAGCAATGCGCTCAAATTCGTGAAGCCCGGCGCTCGTCCTTACGTGCATATCTGGACCGACGAAGTGGCGCCGTGGATACAAGAACCCTCGGCTTCCTCCGATCAGACCGAGCCCGACACCCCGATAATTCGACTTTGGATCGAAGATCACGGCATCGGGATCGCGAACGACCAATACGAAAGGATTTTCCAGATTTTTCAACGCCTTCACGGGAGCAGCAATTACGAAGGCACCGGCATCGGCCTGGCCATCGTCCGCAAGGCGATAGACCGGATGGGCGGCGCAGTCGGAGTTCTATCGGAAGTCGGCGAAGGCAGCCGCTTCTGGCTGGAATTGCCCAAAGGCTGAATTCCGCGATCGGTTTAACCGCTGATCAACGCCGATCGCGCCGATGCAAAAGCGGTGTTGGAAAACCCAATACAATGCGCCTCGCCTCACCCCTGAGGCGAAAGTTCACTGGCACCTTCGCTCTTTTCGAGGTGGGGCGAACCGTCGCGGTGAGCCGTGTCTTGAGGGTCGGCCGCGAAGGGGCATAGAAAGAGCGGCGGCAAACCGAGTTTCTCCCTTTGCATGCGGGGTTCGCCCGTTGCAGGCTATGGGGCCTCATGACTTTACTGATCCGCCAGGCACGCATTCTGACGTTGGCTCAGCCGCGGAGTGATTCGACTCTCGGCGCGGGCGCCCGCGCACGCCGGGGCGCGGCCCTGCGCGATCTCGGAATCATTCCGCGAGGCAATGTCCTTATCCAAGAGGGCAAAATCGCAGCGGTCGGAGCCGACTTGGCCGTGCCCGCCGAGGCCGAGGTGATCGAGGCCGAGGGCCGCGTCCTGATGCCAGGATTCGTCGACTGTCACACTCACGCCTGTTGGGCCGGCGAGAAGCTCGACGAGTGGGAGAAGCAGTTAAGCGGCCTCTCCCACGCGGAAATCGTCAAGACCGGCGGCGGCATTCAAGCCACGGTCCGCGCGGTGCGTGAGGCCACGCGGAAGCAATTGGCCGCGACACTGCGGTCTCGCCTCGATTTGATGCTGGCGGCCGGCAGCACCACGGTGGAGGTGAAAAGTGGATACGGCCTTTCGATCGAAGCGGAGTTGAAAATGCTCCACGCCATCCAGCGCGCAGCCCAGGAATGGGCCGGAACGATCGTGCCGACCGCTTTGCTGGGTCACGCGCTCGACGGCGATCCCGCGGTCTACACCCGCATGGTGGTGCGCGAAATGTTGCCCGCCGTCTGGCATGAGTTCCCCGGGATCGCGATCGACGCGCGGTGCGCAGACGACGCCTGGCCGTTGGAAGCCTGCTTGAAGCTCTTCGAACGCGCGCGGAACCACGGTCTGGACCTCCGTATCCATGCGGACGAGACAAAATCGACCGGGATCATTCCGGAAGCGCTTCGCCTGCACGCGCGGAGCGTCGATCATCTTGAAGCCGCTTCCAAAGCGGATCTGATCGCTTTGGCGTCGAGCGAAACCTTTGGCGTTATGGTGCCGGCGACGAGTTTTCATACTGGCGGGCGGTATCCACGGGCTGGAGCGTTCGTCGACAGCGGAGGCCTGCTCGCGCTGGCCAGCAATTATAATCCCGAGACCGCCCCCACCTACTCGATGCCCTTCGTGATCGCGCTCGCGGTGCGCAACTGCGGATTGACCGTGGCGGAGGCGATTTCCGCCTGCACGGTCAACGCGGCGGCCCTGCTTCGGTTGAACGACCGCGGCACGATCGAACCCGGCCAGCGCGCCGATTTGATTCTCCTCCGGCACCGCGACGAGCGGATGCTCGGGTATGAAATCGGTGGTGACCCGGTCGAAACGGTGATCGCGGCGGGGCGGCGAATTGGCCCGAACAGACCGACGAAAGGCTGACCACCGTCGCGTGCTCTGAGGGAGCCCGTATGTATCGTTATAGAGTCGGGGCTTAGTAGTATTTCGTTTCGGATCCAAGGTTAGCGAATAATCAACACGGCTTGCCGGGGACGGCTCGCCCTACCTTCAGACCGTCTGCCCTTGGAATAGATAAATTCTCGGCGCACCATCACGCCCCCAGACCGGGTCTCGCCAACTTTCTTGGCGACTCTGCGTGTTTTCGGTGAATACGGCTTGAAGCGCCGGAACGCGAGCCGATCGGCGTCACCATTTTCTGGTGACAAAGCGATCACCGCCTCGATTCGGCGTAAGTCCTCTCGCTTCAGTTCAGACTGAGTTGATCAACAAATATTAACTCTACAATAGATCCTGTCTAGAGGGGTTTCCACTATTTACCCCCTATGCTAACGAACAGGCAAAAGATAGACCAAATCTCATTTGTCATAGCAGGCGGGCGGGGATCTTTCTATCTGACCCAGTTTGTTTCGAAGGCTCGCTTGCTCTTTCCCCAGGGCTTGCGTGCCCGGACGGCTCCCCACCTCGTCCGTTTTCATTCCCCTGCTCCAACCCACTGGGGCAATCCCACAAACAGCACCAACCTATATGAGTCTTCCGTTAACCAAGGAGGCGAAGCGCCTTCTCTTTAGGCGTAAATTCGCGGGCCTACTCGTCGCGAGTCAACTCGCGCTTGTGTCTTCAGCACAGGCCGCGACCGCCAACGTCACGATCAATACCAACCAAACCAAAGCCCCCATGCCTCCCGAAGGTTTGGGGGTCGCGACCGCGGTTTATGACAACGGTCTGGTCGGCGCGGGTGTCGCTCCGGCCTTGAAGGCCAATCGCATTCAGGCGATCCGGTATCCAGGCGGCTCCTACGCCGATGCTTTTCACTGGCGGATCAGCTCGGTGGCCCCGGGTTCGTATATGAATCCGAACAACACCTTCGACAATTTCATGACGAAGGTCGTCAACCCTGCCGGGGCGAAAGCGATTATCACGGTGAATTATGGTTCGAACGAAGCGAACAATGGCGGCGGTGATCCGAACGAGGCTGCGGGCTGGGTCGCCTACGCCAAGGCTCACGGCTATGGAATTAAATACTGGGAAATCGGCAACGAGATCCAAGGAAATGGTTATTATGGCGGCAAGGGTTGGGAGTACGATCTGCACTACCCCTACAATGGAAATCGCAATCACCAAGCCGCGCTTTCTCCTGCCAGCTATGGACAAAATGCGGTGAAGTTTATTTCCGCGATGAAGGCCAAAGACGCCTCGATCAAATGCGGCGTCAGCCTCGTTTCGCCGGGCACTTGGCCGGACAACACCACTCCGTCCTATAATCACGATGTTTTAAACAACTGCGCCAAATCGATCGATTTTATCGTCATCCACTGGTATCCTGACGGATCGCCTGCTACGCTGCTCCAGTCGCCGGGAAAAATCGGGGCGGTCGTGACCGCGGTGCGGAATCAGTTGACTCCGATCGTAGGCGCGACCCGCGCTAATCAGATCGAGATCCTCATCACCGAAACCGGAAGCGGCAGTGTCAACGGGCCAGCGGCGGCACTCTTCGCCGCCGACAACTATGCGACGTGGTTCGAACACGGTTCCACCAACGTCGACTGGCAGGAATTGCACACCAACTTCCTCAGCCAATCCGACGCACCTCTTGGGCCACTCTACGCGGTGCGGATGATAGCCACCCTCGCCTCCCCGGGAGACACCTTTGTGAACGCGACCTCGAGTTCGACTATGATCGCGGCTCACGCGGTGAAAAAGGCGAATGGCGAGACGGGAATCTTGCTCGTCAATCGCGACCCGAACAACAGCTACACCGTGAATGTCACGGCCAGTGGTACGACCTTCGCCTCCACCGCGAATCGCCTTAACTTCGGCGCCGCGAATTTTAACGGCAATACCCCCTCCTCCGGACCGACGACATCGACCCTTTCCGGAGTCGGCACCACGTCTTTGTCCGTCACCGTGCCAGCCTACACCATGACGGTGCTGACCCTCGCCAAGGGCTCTGGCACGCCTCCGCCCCCACCTCCTCCGCCACCGCCACCACCGCCCCCTCCTCCTCCTGGAGGCAACGGCACGCTGGCCAACGGCACGTATCGAATCCTTGCTCACCACAGCGGCAAAGCCCTGGATGTCGCCGGGGGCGCAACTGCGGACGGAAGTGGCGTGATTCAGTGGCCTTATCACGCTGGAAATAATCAACGCTGGACGGTCACCGCCCTCGGAGGCGGCAAACACCGCATCACCAGCGTGGCGAGCGGAAAAGCACTCGAAGTCAAGGGATGGTCGACCACAAACGGCGGCAAGGTCGATATCTGGACGAGCACAAACGGCGCGAATCAAAGCTGGACCGTCACCTCGAACAACAACGGCTTCTACCGCGTGCTCAATGGCAACGGCGGCTTGGCCCTCGAGGTCACCGGCGCTTCCCAGGCCAACGGGGCTGCGGTCGAGCAATGGACCTACACCGGCGCCACGAACCAGGAATGGTCTTTCGTCGCTCCATAACCGAACCGTTCATTTAATTTAATCCACTGGGTGAGTCACGGGTTTCCCGGGCTCACCCCTTTTTTTGGATCAACGGTGAGAACCGGAACTGCAACGCCCGTGTGATACCAAATCTCCATCAATATCAGATTTTCCGAAATTGCCTGGTTGTAGCCGGGGGCGCCCACCCCGGGGATCAAGAGATTCGACCCAGCAATCCCCGGGGTCGGCGCCCCCGGGCTACAATTCCAATCGTTCAGAATCGGTGAAGAGTTGGTATGAGCCACTTGGCCGGTGGAACGCTGGCTATACTTTTTCCAACGCCTTTTCCAAGTCGGCTTGGAGATCGGCGTAATCTTCCGTGCCGAGCGAGAGGCGTACGTAGTCGGCGGATACGCCAGACGAGACCTGCTCGTCGACCGAAAGCTGACTGTGAGTCGTGCTCGCGGGATGGATGGCGAGGGACTTCGAATCTCCGATGTTGGCGAGGTGACTGAAGAGCTTGAGCCCTTCGATCAACTTGCGCCCGCCTTCAAAACCGCCTTTCACCCCAAAACCGAGAAGACCGCCGAAACCTCCCGTCAGGTATTTCTTCGCCACACTGTGCTGAGGGCTTGACTTGAGTCCCGGATAATTGACCCAGCTGACTTTCGGATGGCTGGCGAGGAACTCCGCGGTCTTCAGCGCGTTTTGGCAGATTCGCTCCATGCGGAGATGCAGGGTTTCGATTCCCTGAAGCATCAGGAAGGCATTGAAAGGCGTGGTGCAGGCCCCGGTGTCGCGCAGGAGTTGGAGGCGCATTTTTAATATATAAGCGACATTGGCTCCGCCGGCGGGAGGGAAACTCTTAAATGCGTCCCAGTGCACCAGACCGTGGTAACTCGCATCCGGCGTGGTAAAGCCGGGAAACTTTCCCGTGCCCCAGTCGAAGTTGCCTCCATCTACCACCATTCCCCCGATCGAGGTGCCGTGTCCGCCGATGTATTTGGTGGTTGAATGCACGACCACATTCACGCCCCACTCGATCGGACGATTGAGCATGGGCGAAAGGCAGGTGTTATCGATAATGAGAGGAACGCCCACTTCGCGGGCGATCTTGGCCACCTCTTCGAAGGGAAAAATATTGAGCGCGGGGTTGCCCAATCCTTCGCCATAAAATGCCTTGGTATTTGGGCGAACCGCTTTCCGGAACGAATCCGGATCCTGGGCATCCACGAAAGAAACCTCGATGCCGATCTTGGGCAGGGTGTAGTGGAAAAGATTATACGTACCGCCGTAGAGCTGTGAAACCGAGACGATATGATCGCCGGCGCCGGCGAGATTGAGAATGGCGTTGGTGATCGCCGCCTGGCCGGACGCGTGAGCCAGTCCGCCGGAGCCGCCCTCGAGCGCGGCGATCCGCTGCTCCAGGACGTCTGTCGTGGGATTCATGATACGGCTATAGATGTAGCCGAGTTCCTTGAGCGCGAAAAGATTGGCCGCGTGTTCCGTGTCGCGGAAAACGTAGCTCGTGGTTTGATAGATCGGCACCGCGCGGGAGCCAGTCGTGGGGTCCGGCGATTGGCCGGCATGAAGCGCCTTCGTCCCTAATCCTTGTTGGGTCATAGGGCCGCGACCATGCTCACAAGCTCACGCTCAGGCAAGCGCGCCCGATCTGTACCGATCAAGATCGTTAGCCAGGTGCAATGGACAAACGATAGTGAGCGAACCGAGTTTTTTGCGCTTTTCGGGGCAGGCCGAAAAGCGCCGCTGTCCCACCGTCGGATCAGCCTTGCTTCAACTGCGCGGGAATAAAAATTTCGTGGACCGCCTTGGCCAGCAATTCAGGCGGCAAGAGGCCTTGGTCGATCACAAAATCGTTGAACGCTTGGCGATTGAATTTTTTTCCCAACGCCACCTCGGTCGCGGTGCGCAACTCCATCAACCGAATGTATCCATAAAAGTATGCCGTGGCCTGGCCGGGCATGCGAAAGGTGTAGCGGTCGACTTCCTGGTTCGCCATCCCTTCGGAGAGGCAGACGTCTTGAGTGAGGATTTCCAACGCTCGCGGGCGATCGATCAAGCCGAGGTTCAGCATCGGATCGAGGAAGGCCCGAGCGGACCGCATCAGGCGGTGTTGCAGCGCGATCAACTGCCCGTCGAGCGGCTCATACGATTTTGTTTCAGCCTCGGCGTAGAGCGCCCAACCTTCGACGTTGACGCTGTTGAAAGCGAAAAGACTGCGAGCGAGCGACACGCCCCGCTCGACCATGGCGGCAAATTGCAGGTCGTGTCCGGGTCGTCCCTCGTGGGCGGTGAGGGTCCAGGCACCCGCTTTATAAGTGAAGTCGTCAAACGCGGCCTCTTTTCCGTCCGACCCTGCATTGCTCGTGGTCAGAACGAACACCCCTTGCTCGTTTTTCCCACCGATCAACGGCGGAGGCAGGAAATGGGGCGCGGGTTGGGCGGCGTTTTCCGCATCCGACGCAATCCGCATTTTCATCGGCCGCGCTGGGAGCGTGACGATCTGTTCGCGACGAATGATCGCCTCGATTCGGTCGATCACCTCGCGGTAATAAGGTTCAACCTCGGCGCGGACGAGTTGGGTTTTCTTCAGCTCACGGATCACCGCGCGATAGTCCGGATCGGCGAACCCATGCTCCTTCGCCACCAGCGGCGCGATGGCTTTCATCTCATTGCGGATTTCCGCAAACGCGAGCTGGGCTTTCGCCATTAATTCTTGAGGCGGAAGATCGAGCCCGATGTTTTTTAAGTTGTCCGCATAAAGTTCGGCGGGAAGCCGAGATTCCGCCCGGGCCTTGGGCAAAACCTCGGCGCGAATCCACTCCGCGTAATTTTTAAATTGAGCATCAAGCGCCTCGAGCGCGGCGGGCGCGCCTTCAAGTTTATCGATCCCGTATTTCGTATACAGTTCTCGAATACCGCTGGCGTAACGCGGCATCGCCGCGAGATGCGACTCGACCTCGCCTTTGAAGGGAAGGATGAGCGTGGCGACATTTGCCTTTTCCCGGTAAAGATCCCTGGACAACTCAGTGATCGGTTTGACCCCGGGTTCAAGACCGGCATAGCGCTTCAGTCGAGCCAGCGCAGCGGGACGACGCGCCGCGTCGACCTGATCGTCCAGCAAGCTAAACTCTCCAGCGAAGATGAGCTGGGGAATATCGTTGTAGGGAACGGAAAGGCGCTCTTCGAGTGCATTGGTTTCAAGCCGATTGTTCGCCGTCTTGATCAGAATTTCCAAATCCTGGCGGACGAGGGGGTCGGTCTCACCCGCGGCCCGTTTGACGAGTTCATCGCGCGCCGCGGTCAAGGTCTCGCGTACCCGTTGGACAACTCCAGGGCTGAGGTCGGTGATCTTGTCGTCGAAACCTCGCACCCCAACGCGCGCGGCGAATTCCGGACTGAGTTTCGAAATGCTTTCGAGCAGGACCTGAGCGTTGGCGTTGCTCTTGGTGACCCACTCAGGTTGATCGGGAGGCGCGGAGAACGCGGGCAGAACGACCGATCCGGCGAAAACAAGCGTACGAAGGAAGAGAGCTGAAATACGTTTGGCCATCCGCTGAGTGAGCGAAGGACCGGCGGAACTTCAACCGTTCAGAGACCATTGAGGTCCCTCTTCTCCGTCCCGCTGGGCTTCACGGAAAGTGTGCAACCTCGATCAAGGTGGCGAAGCAGGATTGCCCTGCTAAAGCGTGGACTTAGGTTGCGCGCCGCCGATGACTAATTCGCGTTGGGAAATCTTCTTCGACAGCTTGGTGAAACGGGCGATGCTCAGGTCGCCGCTTCGCTCCTACCTTCTCTATAAATATCGCTACGCCTTCACCCCCGCACAACTGGTGCGGCTGGTCACGCTCGCAACGGAAGCGGCGGCCGTCTCCGGCGACTTTTGCGAGGTGGGTTGCTATCGTGGATACACCACCGTTTTCCTCAACAAACACCTCGACGCGATTGCGCCGGAAAAACGATATTGGGCGCTCGATACCTTTGGTGGCTTCGTCGCAAGCGACGTCGCCCACGAGCGACAAAAGCGGCAAAAGGATTCGACCCACGACCGTCGGGCGTTGAGCAAATTCACCGTGAATTCGAAGCGCTGGTTCGAACGCACCCTGCAGTTCAATGGGATCACGCGCGTGACCGCGCACGCGACCGCCGTGCAGGATTTTATTTTCCCGCCCGATGCCCGCTTCTGTTTCGCTCTGATCGACGTCGACCTTTATCTGCCCACCCTGGCGGCGCTGGAAAAACTCTGGCCATTGCTCCAACCCGGCGGCGTCATCGTGGTCGACGACTGCCACCAAGGTCACGTTTATGATGGATCGCGCCAGGCGGTGGAAGAGTTCTGCGGCCCGCGGGGTCTTCGGTTCGACGTGGTCGAGACCAAGCTCGCGGTCATAAAGCGGCCGGTTTGACCAGCAGGGCGCCTCGTAGTCTTCGATCGAATACAGGACGATTTCCTGCGAGCAAACCCCCGTTCAGCGTGGGCTTCTCGCCGGTTCCAACACCGCCGCATTGGGGGCACGGCTCGTTCGGCTGAACGGAAGACGCGCCCAGAGGATTTCGCCCAGGCGGACGTTCCCCAGCTCGAGCCATTGGTACGAGAGCCACGACAAAAGCAGCGTGGGCACGAGGAGCAGGATTCCCGCCAGGACCCAGGGGCCGAGGTTTTTCAAATCCACTCCCAGATGCGCGAGGTACCGGTTGTATCCATCCATCAAGGGCAGATGAAACAGGTAGATGGAATAACTGCAGAGCCCAACCGGGACCAGGGCGCGTTCCCAACCCCGAAGCGGTCGGGTGTTCAGCAACACGGACTCGAGGAGGACCGCGAAGAGTAACCTCACGCTGATCCATTCGCCGTAGCCGTTACCGCGGTAAATCGAAACCGAGGCGACGATCGAGGCGATGAGCAGGAGCCATCCGTGATGAGAAAATACCTTTTTCCCGCGAGCGTGCTGATCGGCGATCAAGGCGCCGAGCGTCCATTCCACCCACCAATCGAAAGGCAAATTCAGGATGAAGGTCGAGGTCGTGAAATGCGGGGCGACAAAACGGATCAGAACCGTGACAACACCGGTGATCGCAACCATACGATAGACCCCGAAGCGCAAGGCCAGGAGCAAGACCAGCGGATAAACCAGGTACAACTGCCACTCCACCGCCACGCTCCAATGGGCGTAGTTGATGGAAAAAAAATACCCGGGAAAAAGGGTTTTCAACAACGTGGCGCTCAACAGGAGTTTCCGCAGCGAAGCCCAAGCGAGTGGATCGGGGTAGAAGAAACCGTAGGAGACGAGGAGCGAAACCAAGTAAGGCGGCACAATGCGCCAAAACCGTCGCCAAAAAAAGTAGGGATAAAAGCGGTCCAACCCCGTCTCGGGGTTTTTCCGACGCCAACTCAAATAGGAAGCGTGGATGCAAAAACCCGAGATCACGAAAAACAACTGCACGCCGAGATATCCCATTTTGGGAAGGAACATGACCAAGAGCTCCCAAGGCTGCAGCCACTCAGGCCAATGATGGACAAACTCTTGGTACTTCGCGTCCACTGAATATAGGCCCGAGTAGTGATGGAAGAAGAACACGGCGAGGATCGCGATGGCCCGAAGGACATCGATTCGCTCAAAATGAGTTTTGCGCACGGTGGCGGCAGACTTCTCCATCCCACCGCGCTATCAGTCGAGCGCCCCGCTGTCTAGTAGCAGCTTTACCAACAGTCCACTCGCACTGAGGTTCAGCGGTTGCGCTCGGGTCCACGCAGAAGCGCCCGTCCCCTACCCTCGGTCCGATGTCGTCCTCAGTCTGTATTCGACATCCGACTACAGCCGTGCTTGAACTCAGACATCCTAGAACAGCGCCTACGTCTGGCATGGCTGAACTGGCCTCAACCGCGCCGTCGGCGCTCTAGCAAGTTTGCTTAGCCGCCAAAAAAATTACCCCCGGCCTGCCAGGCAGACCGGGGGCGTCCCACAAGCTTTCCCCTTACAGCTTGCTATAAATCGTATTGAAATAGCTACTCTTGGTGAACGAAGTCGCCGAGCCGTTGCTTGCCCAGGAGGGAGAGAGCATATTCATCGTGCCGCCGTCGCCATTCCAAGCCCAGCCGATCACGGTCCAGCCGTGGCTCTTGGCCCGGTCGACCAGCGCGACCCAGCTGTTGCTGGTCGTGCCGCCGAACTCGCCGACAATACAAGAACGACCGCAGTTGTTGAGCAGATCGATGTCCGCCGTGTTCACTCCGCGACCCGCGCCGCCGTTGAAGGCGCCGGGATAGAGATGCATGGAGGGAACGATTTTGACGTCGTTGATCTTGGTGGTTCCACCGCTGCCGGTCACGGAATTGTACATCCGCGTGGCTTCCTGGGCCCAACCGCCGCAATCGACAATGATACGGCCGCTGTAGACCTGACGCACGATCGGGATGGCGCTGTTATAAGCACTGGAAAAACTATTGGCCGACATATTGTGGCTGCTCCATTCGTTGCAGAGGTTGAGCCAGAATGAACCGCCCGAAGAGAAGCTCGGATAATTGGTCTTCCAGTAATTCGCCGCCTTCGTCAGATCGCTCACACTATCGGAACCGGCCACGCCCTGAAACGTAGCCAGGATGGTGTAGCCGTTGGCCCGCACTTGAGTGATCCAGGATTTTGCCTGAGCCACTCCGCCCGCGGAACACATAATACGGACGGTTTTAATATTGGCATTTTGTCTCATCAAAGGCAACGCGAGGTTCGGATTGCCGCCGTTATAATAAAACGGTTGGATATTCACGCCGTTCCCCATGATGCCCGCGAGCAACGAGGATGCAGGAAGGAGGGTGGCGACAAGCACGCCTAAGGCCGTGCGCAAACGCGGGCGATAGAGGTGACGCCCAGCTAGATGTTTCATACTCATGTTTTGATACAGTTATTTATTTTGGGGAACAGGGGTGAGCTCCGTTTCTATCGAACCAACTCTGCGCGCCGCTCTTCTTTCGAATCACCCAGGTCATCGGGCGGCCCAGGCGCTTGGGTCCACCGTAGTCCTAACATCAATACCGGTGATTTAGGACTGCGGTTGAAGTTGTTTTAATAATTGTTGGCGCGCTTCCGGAGCTAAACTGGAAAGGTTTTTGACGTAATTCATCGCCGCCGCCTTGTCGCGCGTGGACCACTGCGAAAGGATTTCACTCAGCGCGGCGATTTTCAGCGGTTCATTATAAATCGAATTGGCCCAGCTCAGCGCGATCTCGACCTTCTCTTCAATCAGCGCGCGCATCGTCGCCACCGCCGCCACCGCTTGATCCAAATCGGGACTCGGTTCGAGTTTGTCGACCCAGTCACTGGCTTCGCTCGGCGCGGTCACGATCCAATTTGAGATCGCCTGTTTGAGGGCCAATTGCCGCTGCTCCCCCGCCGGGAGTTGCACCGCAAACTGCGCCGCTTTCGGCGAATCGACCTCGGCCCAAGATTCGCCGAGGCCGATCAGCGCCTGGCTACGCAAGGGACCTTCGGGCAAGGACTGCACCCACTGCGCGGTTTTCTCCGGCTCATAACGCGCCCACTGCCCGGCCATGAAGTTGAGCAACACTCCCTTGTCCTCGAGGGTGCGCAGTTGCACCTCCCCCGCGAGTTTGCGAGCCCCATCAAAATTCCCCGCCTCCGTCATGCCGCGCATCGCGGTCAGGCTCATCGCCACCGCCTCCTGCGGTTGCTGTAATGAGAACTCGGATACGAATGCAGCCGCTTGGTCCGGGTGGCCGCGGCTGACTTCCTCCATCACGGTATGGGCGTGAAAAACCCCCTCCGTGCCGAGGGAGCGAGCCCAGTTCCACGCCGAGGCGGGATCATGCTTGGCCCACTCGGTGGCGATTCCAGAAACGGCCTGGGCCAAGCGATCCGCTTTGAGTTTCTGCTTCGCATACTCCAACGCGCCTTGAGGATCGGTCGCCGCTAGGGCCTGGAGGAGTTTTTGAAGTTCTGCATCCCGCTTTTCGCAGGGCACCTGTTTTTCCAGCCGCGCGATCGCCCGGCGGGTCTGCGCAGCGGTCGGCCATTGTCCCTCCGGAGAGGCCGCTGCCTCGGACACACTCGAAACAGCAGGAGATACGGTCGCTTGCGAGGCATGGCTTTCTTCCTCTCCTTTCGACGTCGGAAGAGAGTGGCCGCCCCGGTCAGAGAGGGCAGTATAATGTCCAAGATAATAAAACAGGGATGCCACCAACAGGTAGCTAGCGAATCGCACGATCAAACTTCGCATAGGGCAGCTGAGAAACGTCGGCGAGCGGAATGCGCTCGAACTGGAGGTAAGGGGAGAAAGCAAGCGCCGGGGTAACGGACGGCGCTCCGCTGGGACTAGCAATGCTAGCGCAGCACGGCCCCACTATACGCAAATCTTTGAAACTAGCATGTCGTCCAAAGGGACTACAGGCAGCCCACCGTCGAATCACTAAAACCGTGGGCGCATAAAGGCGCGAAGACCCGAAACCCGTCGATGGATCGCGCGCTTCGCCCTTCCCGTCACGACTCGGTGCGGCGGGGCAGATTCACGTAAAGGGCGACGGCTTCGGCGCGAGAATGCACGTGGAGTTTCTCGCAGATGCGGCGAATATAGGTCTTCACCGTGGGGAGGCTGATGCCAATAATATCGGCGACTTCTTTATAAAGATAACCGCGCGCCAACAGCGCCAGGACCTCTCCCTCGCGCGGTGATAAGCCTTCCCCGCCGGGCGACTTGCTCGGATCGCGTTGAAACGATTGCACGATCTTGCGGGCGATGTTGCTGCTCATGGGGGAACCGCCGGCGAACACCTCGCGGAGCGCATTGAGGAGGTCGTCGCGTCGCGTCCGCTTGAGCATATACCCGGTGGCGCCCGAAGCTAAAGCGTCCAAGATATGATCAGCATCTTCGTAGTTGGTGATCATGACAAATTGGGTGGCGGGAATGCGAATTTTTAGCCGCAAAACACATTCGATCCCGCTCATTCCCGGAAGATTGATATCGACCAACACCACGTCGACCGGCCGCTCCACCAGAGCCGATAAAGCGCTTTTTGCCTCGGCATAGTCGCCTATACATTCAAAGCCGTCCGCCTGTTGGATCCATTCGCAAAGCATCGCTCGGACGGCAGGATCATCTTCCACCACCGCGACTCGGATCAACCGCGAACTCTCCTTTTTTCGCTCGCTCGCCTCGGTATTCAGTGGAGTCATACAGTGTGGTCAAGGTTGACGATGAAGACTACTCTCCACCCCTTTCCGGCCGAGGTGTCAATTTCGCAGACGCCGCCGATCCGGGCGAGCCGGTGGTGAATATTTTCCAGGCCGTTGCCGCCCAGCGCGCGCGGAAAGGCCGTGCTTTCAGTCGTTGTTCCGTCGCGGCCGACCCCATTGTCTTGGATCGAAAGAATAAAACCCGCCGGCCGGAGCACGAGGGAGATCTCGACTTCTGTCGCCTTCGAATGCTTGAGAATATTGTTCAATACTTCCTTGAAGGCGAGGAGCACGTTGTGCCGCACGGAGGCATGGATGCGCCAGGCCGGCAGGTCGAGGGGGAAATCGGTATGGCAGGCCACCGCCGCTTCGGTCAGCGTTTCCTGGGCCGAGCGCGAGATATAGCAGGCCAGACTGTCGAGCGTGTCGTGCCGCGGATTCACCGCCCAAACGATTTCGTCCAAGGTCTGGGCCACCTCCAAGGTCGCGTCATGGATTCCCCTCAGCACCGCGGACGCGCGATCGGGTGATTGTAGTTGTGGACTGGATACCTGACTCAGCATCGAGATCCGGGAAATGGTCGAACCAAGATCGTCGTGAAGATCCTGGGCGATGCGGGCCCGCTCTCGCTCAATCCCTCGTTCATACTCCAATTCATCGAACCGCCGCTGCATCCGGCGACGGGTCTCATGCCCCACCAGCAAGGCGACCAAAACCGCCGCCACCATCACCGCGAGGGAGCGAAACCACCAGGTTTGCCAATAATACGGTTCGACAATCAGCGCGATCGATTGGCCAACCGTGTTCCAGACGCCATCGTTATTACAGGCGATCACGCGAAATTGATAATGACCGGAGGGCAAGTGACTGTAGAACGCGGTGCGTTTACCGCCCGCTTCGATCCAATCCCGCTCCGCTCCCTCCAGCTTATATTTAAATAACACCTTGCGGGAGGCGGCCAAACTCAACGCGGTGTATTCGATTTCGATTCGTTCGTGTTCGGGAGGCAAAGGCGGAAGCGGATGGTCTCCCCCCATTTGATATAAGTGGCCGTCCACCCGTATCGATTCGATCACTACCGGGGGAGGAAGGGGATTGAGCGGGAGCTCGGCCGGATCCACGCTGGCCAGGCCTCGATTGCTCGCGAACCAAAGCCGACCGTCCGGACCGCGACAGCCCCCGGCGCGCAGACCTCCGGAGTATTCGACCGTGGGCAGTCCGTCATTCTCGTCGAAGGTTTCGCTCTGCACTTCCGCGATGATTCCCTCCGCGCAACGATTGAGTTCCTTTTTGGAGACGCGAACGATCCCGCGATGGGTGCTCAACCAAAGATAGCCGTACGCGTCCTCTTCGATATGACAGACCACTCGGCTCGGGAGCTTCAGCTGTAGTCCAAATCGTGATACTTTGCCTCCTTTCAAGCGGCTCAATCCGCCGTTGTGCGTGCCGATCCACAGGGTGTCGCCGTCGGCCAAGAGGCACTGGACCGAATCGCGGGCCAGGCCCTCGTCCGGAGTGAACGTTTCGATCCCGTTCTGCTTCACTTTGCCCAAACCATTTTCTTGCATCGCTAACCACAGCGTTCCGGTTTGATCGGCGGCGATATCGGCGATGACTCGTTTCTCCGAGGTAGAATTTCGCCCGCGCCAAAGGATCGAATCGGCTCGTTTTTGGAGCAGACCGTTTCCTGTTCCCACCCAAAGCGTGTCCCCGAGAAACTGGAGGGCCAAGACGGGACCGGGGACTTGCTCCAGGTTTTGCGGCCGGACGAAACGATCGCCGTGGAGCTGAAAAACACCGTTTCCCCAGGTGCCGAGCCAGACGGCCCCATTCGAATCCATCGCGGCCGACCACACATAGGAATCCGTTAAACCTTCCGGGTAGGAATAATGAGTCCAATTTCCCTGGTCGTAGCGGTAAGCGCCGGCTCCTTCGGTTCCAATCCAGAGCTCGCCCTCTTTTCCGGGGGTGACTGAGAGCACGGTGCGGCCCTCCCAGCGATCCGGCGGATTGAGCACACCAAAGGCGGTTTTCCGAACCATCGCGAGACCGCCGGAGCCACCGGCGACCCATAAATTTCCTTCGCGATCTTCATAGAGGGATCTCGTCCAATTCTGAATCCCGCAGTGGGCGTAATCGAGTTTAAGCGATCTCCCACGGGGATAGCGCAGTTCGACTCCGTCCGCCATCGTTCCGATCGCCAGAGCGCCGTTCCTCAACTCAATTAATTGGGTGATATCTGCTTTGCCCCACTCCCCGCGGTCTTCCGTCCACTGTCCGCCTTCCCATTTCCTGATTCGTCCATCGCGCACGACCCAGAGGCCACCGTCTTTCGCTGCGCCCAGCGCGCGCACATAGTTGCTCCGGTTGGCCGGACCAAAATCGACGGGGTGAAGCGATCCCGCTCTCAGTTCCGTGGCCACGCCGCGAACGCTGATCCAGCAATGGCCGTTTCGACCTCGAGCAAACGACAACACCTTGGACGTACCGGGAGCCGCCGTCCCACTCGAGAGATCGGTGCCGTCATTCGGAGCGAAGGTCCCGTCGCTTCGCAAATACCAGATTCTCCCTCGGTCGTCCTCCGCGATCGCGCGCACCGGCGAGCGAGCTTCCGTCTTTTCTAAATCTGGTTCGAAGCGGCCATGAGCGTAGAAGACCGCGCGGCCCGAACTATTTCCAATCCAAAGCCGGCGTCGCGAATCTTCAAATACACTGGAGATCCGCTCATCGCCCAGGGCAGGAGTGCTGACGATATCAAAGGTGTGAAATCGCTCGCCGTCGAAGCGCGCCACGCCGGCATAAGTTCCGACCCAGAGATAACCGTCGCTGTCCTGCGTGATCGAGGTCACGGTGTTTTGCGGCAAACCGTCCTCCGTCTGCCAAGTCCGAATGAGAAATCCCTCGTACGCCGACGTGATCACGGCGGTGCAACGAGCCGGCCACAGCCAAGTGACACAGCCAAGCCAAGCGACAAGAGCGACGCGAAACCGGATGGGGGGCACTAAAAAACGGGGTCCCCCTAGCAAAGGCGTCGACTAAAAATTCGCCAACGGAATTCTATTCACGCGGTAGAGCGCGCTCCACCTAGTGCGATTGAAACGGGTCCGATTTGATTCCACCGCAAATTCGGTCACACTCCGAGGGGTCATCCCTTCTCTATGAAGACGTATCGCTGGTCCACCTCTGCGGCGGTTTTGCTCGGATCTTTTCTTCTCTCCAGCCCGCTCCAGGGCGAAGGCTTTCTCGGCTTCCTGACTCGACGTGAGCCCGATATATTAACGGTGACGGACGTGACCGAGGAAGGCCGGGCGTGGCCTTCTCCGGAACCAGGAAAACCAGTTTATTATGAGGCCATCAGTTTTGGCACGCGCAATTTCCCCGGTCTGCCCGGCGATCCCACGCCGAACTCGCGAGCCATGCTCAACCTGATCGTGAAAACGTTGGCCAAACAAGGTTTCGTCCGAGCCAGGAAAAAAGGAGAAGCCAAGGTCTTTCTCTCGATTGGCTGGGGCTACTCGCGAGCGAATCTGAGCGCGTTGACTTTTCTCGGCGGGGACAAACTCGACCTCACCTGGGAACTCGAGAGCGGTCCCATGCTCTCGCCCAATGTCCTCCGTCGCGATTTCAGAGACGCGACCGAAGTGAAAGTGATGGAAGCGGCCAACAGTGACCTCTACATCGCCTCGATTCAGGCCTTCGACCTTGTCGCGCTCGACGCAGGGAAAAAGAAATTGTTGTGGCACACCCGCATCGCCTGTGAAGCCACCGGTCTCAGCATGGCCGAAACCATGCCCACCATGATCATCGCCGCTGGACCCTTTATCGGCCGCGAAACCAAAAAGCCGGTCTGGCGCGACGTGACGGAGCTGCGGAAGGCCAATGTCGATATCGGCGAAGCGAAAATGCTCGAGTACGTCGATCCGGCCGATCCGAAAAATTCGCCTGCGAAATGAACCCGGCGAGCGCCCAGGTTCGTGTATCTAAGTTGTGGTGACGAAACGAACTGACCCTCGGCTCGTTCGCGAGAAGCCAGGGCGAGCCCGACTTAGGCGCTGACAACCGGTCGGTACGGCAATTCCAGGATGAAGGTCGCCCCCTTCCCTGGTCCTTCGCTCTGGGCGGTCAACTTTCCACCGAGGGATTTCGCCATCAACCCGCTGGTGTGGAGCCCGAAGCCGTGTCCGCCTTTTCGGGTGGAGAAACCTTGGAAAAAGATCTTGGCCAAATTCTCCGGCGCGATGCCCACGCCGCTGTCTTGAACGCTGATCCGCACGCAATCGCTTTCCTCTTTCCGAAGACAAACGAGCACTTTCCTTTGCCCCGGATCGACGCTCTCGCAGGCGTGCCCCGCGTTGTTGAAGAGATTGACCAGAATCTGGAGGACCTGGTGCTTGTCGACCAACAGCGCGGGCAACGAGGCGTATTCACGAACCACCGACACATCGTAGCGCGCAAAGACCGGACCGTTGAGCCGCAGCGCATCGTCGATCAAATCCGGCAGCTGCACCGCTTCCACCACGTTCAACGCGCTGGCATGTTCTTGCTGCGCGGCAACGATCGCATTGATATGTTGAATACTCTTCCCCAGGCCCCGCACCTCCTCCAGGAGCTTCGCCCGCTCTTCCAAGAGGGACGCGCCCAAGGCTTCCACATAGGCCAAAATCTTTCCGGCGAACGGCTCGCCGCCGGAAAGCGAAGACGATTCACCGGCCTGTTCGCGCAATAATTTACCCAATCGAATGACCCCCTCGGCCGGCAACTTTTGCGCCTGCTGCGCCACCATGGAAGCAGCCACGTTGGCGCTGGTCAAAACGTTCCCCACGTTGTGCAAGACACCGGTGGCGACCTCCGTCATCCCGGCGCGCCGCGAGGTAGCGATCAGCTCGCGATGAAGCGATTCTAAGTTCTGCTCCGATTCCTTCATCGCCGTAATGTCGCGGCTGATACTGAGTAGTCCGCGGGCGCTCCCGCCGTGATCCCTCAGCGGTAGTTTGCTGGTCAAGACCCACCGCAACTGACCAGCCGGGTCGAGGTAATGCTCCTCTCGATTGTGGACCGATTGACCGGCCATGACCCGCTGGTCTTCCGCGATCACGTGCTCGGCCACGTCGCAGGGGAGAAAATCCTTCACTGTTTTTCCCAGCACCTCACCGTCCGCCTGCCGCTGGAGGTACTTCAGGCCGGCGGGGTTGATCAGGAAAATCCGGCCGGCGAGGTCCTTGGCCAACAGCGCATCCGGTAAGTTGTCAATCAGGGTGCGCAACATGAGGTGCCCCTCGGCCAGGTTCCGTTCCGCCTTGGCTTGTTCGGAGACGCGAAGCTCCAACTCTTTCTGCATCGAGCGGAGCGACTCCTCGGCCAGGACACGTTCGGTCACGTCGCGATTCACTCCCACGATCCCCACCACTCGGCCGGCGGGATCGCGCAAGGGTATTTTCGTGGTGGATACCCAAAACTTCCTTCCCTCCGGCGTCAGTTTTTCCTCCAACTTGTTGATCAGTGACTGACCCGTTCCAATGATGCGTTGCTCATCGCGGTAGTACTCCTCCGCCTTTTCACGAGGATGGAAATCGAAGTCGGTTTTGCCTACGACTCGGGCCGGATCGCCGACCCGCAGCCGCGCGGCGTGCGATTTGCTGCAGCGCAGGAAACGGGACTGCGCGTCTTTGAAATAAATCCAATCCGGAATATGATCGAGCAGCGCTTGGAGCAGGCACTGGGCCTGGGCGGCCGATTCGTTGGCTCGCGCCAGCTCCGCATTTCTCAACGAGAGCTCAGCGGTGCGCTCCTCCACCCTCTGCTCCAGCTCGCCCTGGGAACGACGCAGGGCTTCGTCGGCCCGGACCTGTTGCGTAATGTCACGGTTGATACCGACCAAGCCGACGATTTTGCCCTCGGTGTCTCGCAGCGGAACCTTGGTGGTCGAAGTCCAATAGACCTCACCGTCGGGCATGATCTGCTTCTCGACTTTGTTGATCAACGCTTCTCCAGTCTGGAGAATTTTCTGTTCGTCGCGATAAAACTCTTCCGCTCGCTCGCGCGGTTGAAAATCGAAGTCCGTTCGCCCCACCAGTTCATCCTCGCTCTTTGCCCTCAGGCGCCGGACGAGAGATTGGCTGCAGAGGAGAAACCGCGATTCCGTATCTTTTATATAAATACGATCCGGGATCGTGTTTAGGATCGCGCTAAGCAGACCTTGGGTTCGAGCCAGCGCCGCTTTTACCTCCGCCAGTTCTCCCCTTTCCGGCGTCATACCCCTCCTCTCACCGTGAATCCATGAGAAATAAGGCTGAGTCCAAGAAGCCGAGGGCTTCGAAGATTGGGATCAGCGACCCGAATTACCCTAGAGGCGGACCTTCTTGAGCCGCGGGTCATAGCTTGACCTTTGACAAAAGTGCTTGGACCTGAGCCCGTCCGGTGTCGTCCTGCATGCTGCGTCGCACAAATTGACTGACCGAGGCGGGCTGCCCCATGGCGAGCCGGTGAGCCAGCCAAATATTCGAGACCGAGGTGCTCTGCTTCAGCGCGGCCGCCAGGAGCACCTTCTGAGTGTCCGATTTTTTTGGCGACAATTCCTTCACATCAATTTTTGCCACGCGCGCGAGAGCACGAAGCCGTCGTTCCCAATGGGCCGCGCGCTCCTGCTCCACTTCGTCCGGCGGAACCTTGGCTGAGCGGGTCATCTGAAGAAGCGAGCCCCGCTTCTCCAGTTTTTTTCGAACCGCGGTTTTGAAAAAGCTGCTGCCGACGCACCAACCTCGGCTCAATCGTGCCGAGGTGAGTTCGGCCCCGGCGATTTTGTCTTCGCTCAAAGTCGCGAGGTAGGCCTGATACCTCCGCCACCCCGCGGGATTGTCCGGCAACCCACCGGCGTTCGACAAAACCGTCTCCCCCTCCAACCAAGGCGCGCGCGGCTTGTGCGAAAACCGCGACAAACTGCTCCACCGATAGTCGGCCAGCCGGCCACGGGTCACCAGGTTCGCGCGCAAAGGATTGAGGTGAATATAATGGCCGACCTTGGCCAAGGGCGCGCCGGGTTCCACGATGATCGCCTTGAATCTCCCCTGAAACAAACGTCCCTCCACCGACCGCAAGGCGTCATTCCGTCGCGTCCATGTGCCTTGTAACCACTTCATCCCTACACTCAAATTCGGTTCATTCAATTCCAGCGCGAGATGAAAATGGTTTCGCATGATCACGTAGGCGTGCACCTTCCAGCCAAACCGGAGCGCCGCTTCGTCGAGGGTGAGCTCAAAGGCCTCGGCCGCGCCTTTTCCGGCGAAAAGATTTCGTCGGTCATTGCCGCGATTGATCACGTGGTAACAGGCACCGGGGTACTCGACTCGCAAAAGTCTGGCCATAACCGAAGTTCTTCACGGCCGCCGGCTTTGTCAATGGTCAAGGTATGACCCCGGGGCGCCATCTTTAGTCAAGACCTGACCCCTACGAGGGTTTCCCTGGTATTTTGATGAGGGAATGGATTTGGCGCCTAGGGAATTTCACAGGTTTTTTTCATCCGAGACTTTTCTCCAACTTGGGTGTCTGGAGCCGCGCCATGAATGATCGCTCGCTGCTGGCCCCGATGGCCTACCTGAGAGAAATTCGCGATTATTTGCGTGAACGCGAAGGAGATCTCTGGGCTTGGTTCACTGCCGAGCGGGCCAAGGCAGATTATGGGGAAGCGCTGCGTCTCAATTTGCAGAACTCTGCCACGCCGCTTTTGCCTGAAGCGCATCCCGAATTGTATCGCGCGCTCGAAAACGCTCAGCTCGCGCTGGGGGTGGATCTGCCAGTGACGCTCTATCAAGCGCAGGACAGCTCGTCCCAATCGAACGCCACGCTGTTCTATTTGCCGAATGAGTCGCACATCGTGTTGCGCGGCCCAATCGTATCCCTCCTCCAACCATTGGAATGGACCGCGGTCTTTGGCCACGAGCTAGCGCACCGCCTTCTCTGGGACGCAGAAGACGGCGACTTCCTCATCGCCGATCACCTCCTGGATACCATTTCTCGCGAATCCGGCGCACAGTCCGCCTACGTGGAAACGGCGCGGCGTTTCCGCCTGAGCACCGAGATTTTTGCCGATCGCGGGGCGTTCCGCGCCACGCACGACTTGACCACCACCGTCACGGCCTTGGTCAAGATCTCCACCGGCCTGACCCTCGCGAATGGAGAACATTACCTCGAACAAGCCGAAGCTATTTTTGCCCAAGGCGAGGTGACGACCTCCGCGCTGTCGCACCCGGAAATCTTCATGCGGGTCCACGCCCTCGCCCGCTGGACTTCCGGTGATGGGACGGTGGATACATGGGTCCGCGCCATGGTCGCGGAAAAGCCGGAACTCGCGACCCTGGACCTGCTCGAGCAGCAGAGCCTGACCGCTTTGACCCGAAGGTTTCTCGCGCAATACCTCCAGCCGGAATGGTTCCAAAGCGAGGCCGTGCTGGCTCAAGCGCGCCGGTACTTCGCGGATTTTACTCCGTCCGAGAGCGAGGAAGACCCCACTTTGGTCGACGAGCTTCGTCAGAGTGGAAAATTGCTCCACGAGTACTTTATTTTCGTCCTGCTCGATTTTGTGCGTGTTGATCCCGACCTCGGTCAACAGCCACTGATCGCCGCATTGCGCTGGGCGGAAGCACTCGGGGCGTCCCGCCCCTTTGAAAAGCTAGTGGCCAAAGAACTCGGCGTGAAAGCGCGCGAACTTGCAAAAATAAAACCGCCGACTGCAGCCGCAGTCGGCTGGACCGAGGTAAAATCATGAACACGGAATCAAACGCTGCTTCCTTTCAAACGCTCTTGCGCCAAGCCGTGGAGCGAGGGGGCTTTTCGGCCGATGAGGCGTTGGCAGCAGTGCTCCCGCTCTTTGAAGCGATTGTCGGCGCTCATGAAGCGGGACTGATCAGCGGCCTGCGCGGAACCGCTGGGCTGACGGTCGACGAAAACGGAGCGCTGCAGATCGATCCGACTTCGTTCCGCAAGCCAGACTGCAACCTCATTCGCATCGAGGCGCTGGCCACTCGCCTTTCTGGAGCAGACGTCGTGAGCGAAGTGGGCCGCAACTTCGGCATCGCCCGAGGCATGTCGTCCACCGCCAATCTCGACCTGGCCGCACCGGTCACCGCCATCAGCCGCCCCGGTTATATGGTGGGTTATGGCTGCTGGGAACAGGTGGTGGCGCATCACGACCCGGTGACCGACATCTTTCTCCTCGGCCAACTCCTGGCCAGTTTGGTTTGCGGACTCGATTTCAACGAGCGAACCGAGCTGGAGACCTTCGTCAAAAATCGGGACAATCTGATTCGGTTGAAAGAGCAGGTGCACCCCGTGATCGCGAAGGTGATCAGGCAGATGACATCTCTCGATCGGCACCGGCGCGCCCAAGATCTGGCCCAGCTAGTCGGCATTCTTAAACATCACCGGAATCAACCGATCGAGATCGATCTGTCACGGATTGATGGATACGACGCGAAGGGTCAGGGAAAACGCCGTCAGTTGATTCAGAGTCACCTCCGCGACCGGCTTTACGAAATCTCCCCGCGCAATCGGCTGATCCATTTCAAGCCGACGGCTGGCATGCTCAACCTCTCGCTCGCCTCCGTTCCCTTGTCCGCCGAGGCGAGCACAATCAAACCGGAGCAACTCTTCATCTGGCACCTGCCGACGGCCTACACGGTCAAAAAAGGCGAGGCGTTCGCCTTGGAAAAATATCTCCGGTATGAAGAAACTCCCTACGTTTCGGGCACGCTGGACAAATTGATCGCAGAAGCGCGTCGCGACCGCGTCGAGGAAGGCGCATCGTCCCTTCGCCTCGTGCTCTGCTTCCTCCACTGGAACAATCCCAAGGATGAAGCAAAGGAAAGAATCACCTCTCCCCTGCTCTTCCTTCCGGTCGAATTGACCAAACGCAAAGGTGCCCGCGAAGGCTACGTCCTGCGCCCCCGATCGACCATCGCAGAGGTCAATCCGACTTTGCGCCATCACCTCCGGATGCTCTTCGGCATCGGATTGCCTGAGACCGTCGATCTGGAATCGAGCACCCTCGATGAACTCTGCTGCGAGCTTCAGCGTCAGATCCGTCGAGCCGAGCCGACCGTGGCATTGAATAAATGGGACCAGCCGGATATGGGATCGTTTCAGGCTCGCGCCCGCCAGCAGCTGGAACAGTGGCAGCAAAACCAAAAACGACGCCGTTCGCGAAAAGCGGCCGCTCGGGTCGATTATAGCTATGAGCGGGAAGACTATCGCCCGCGTGGCCTGCAGCTCTTCTTAGAAAAAGTCCAACCCCAGCCCCGCTCGCCCGCAGACCTGGAAAATACCCCGCCCCACCCGCGCATTCCGGGCATGGTGGCGGAAATCGATTCGTCGTTTGAAGACGAGAAATCCGAAACAACCGCGGCTCCGAACGACTTGTATCCGGCGAATCACGACGAAAACGGAACCCAAAATCGGTGGATCTTCGATTTATCCAGCCTCACGTTGGGGATTTTCCGTTATCGGAAGATGTCGCTGATCGAGGACTACGCTCGCCTGACCGAGGCAGACCGACCCAATCCGGCCTTCGATGCGGTTTTCTCGGCCGAGCCTCGTCGCACCGGAGAAGAAAATCTCGCCGTTCAGGTCGCCGACCAGTTTCCGATTGTGCCCTGCGATGCGACCCAAGCCGCCGCGGTCGCGCGCGCGCGCACGGGACAGAGCTTTGTCCTTCACGGACCGCCGGGAAGCGGGAAATCTCAAACCATCACCAACCTCATCGCCGATTATTTGGCGCGGGGAAAACGGGTGTTGTTCGTCTGCGAAAAACGCCCGGCGCTCGATGTGGTTTACCATCGTCTTCAGCAGCAAGGTTTGGACGAGCTGTGCTGCCTGATTCACGACTCGCAGGAGGACAAACGCGCTTTCATTCAAGATCTCAAACAGACCTATGAGCGCTGGTTCAACGAGGAGCTCGACGCCGGCGCGGAAAAAACCCGCGAGCGGGCTCGGGCCGCGATGATGCACGACTTGGCCGCGCTCGAACGCTTCTCCAGCGGCATGCAAGCCGTGCCGGAAAACGCCGGCGTGCCGCTGCGCGCGCTGCTCCTGCGCTTGGTCGAAATCGGCGACAAGGTCCCGGCGCTCGCGCCCGAGGTGGAAGAACGTCTCCCCGGCTACGGCCTGTGGTTGAGCCATAGCCAGATCATCGAGCGTCTCGAACAAACCCTCAAACGCTTGGGTGCGGGAACGTGTTTTGCGCGGCACCCGCTGCGCTGGTTGAACCGCAACGCCGTCCAACACGCGCGGCCCGCCGAGTTCGTCCAACGCACGCTCGATCAATTGGAGGACCTGCTCGATTCGCTGGAAAATGCACTCGAGATGACCGGATTGCCGGAAGAGTTGTGGGACACCTTGCCGGAGATCGGGAGCATCCTGAGTTACTGTGGAAAAGTGGCGGCGCTCGCCGAACGCCGTCAACTCGCGCTCCTCGACCCGAACAGCCCGCTGGCCAAAACCTTCGCTTCGTTGACCGCCGACATCGCCGCCGCCGACGCCGCCCTGGTCGTGGCCCGGGCCAAGACCGCGCATTGGAAAGATCGTCTCGACGACGTGGATACGGTGAACGCCCTTGAGGCGGCACAGCGGTTCGAGCAGTCTGCCTCGCGCTTTCTTCAACCGGCCTATTGGCGGTTGAAGAAGACGGTGGAGAAACGCTACGACTTCAAGCGGCACGCGGTGGACACCTCGCTCGTCGCAGTGCTGCAGAACTTGTTGGTCGAACAGGGTGCGGCTCACCGCGCGACCGAAACCCGGGCCCAATTCGAACGCGCTTTTGGCGGAATCTCCCAGCCGGAAATCGAAGCTCTGCTCCGCGAGGCCCGCGGGCAAGTGCGCGAACTCGAAGGCCCGGTCGGTGTATTTCATCGGGTGATACTGGAGCGGGCGGAAACGGCGGATGAACTGGTGACCCAGTTGGCCGCCTTGCGCCCGGACTTGGCTCAACTCGAGTCTCTGGTCCAGTCAGTCCTCGAAACGCCCGAAGGTGTGGATTTCTCCACCCTGCGTCAGATCGTCGAAGAGGTGCGCAGCGAGCTCCGCTTGCTCCCGGACCTTGTACCGGTTTTGAGCGAGTTGGCCGACACGCCGGAAGAGCTCCGCCGCGCTTTGTGCACCACCGAAGTCGACCTCGCGGACTTCGAGGCCGCGCTGGCCCGAAAGAGCCTGGCCACTGCCTATCGCCAGGAATCGAGCATCCTGCGGTTCGACGGTCGTTTATTTGACGCCTACTTGGAGCGACTCGAGCGTCATCATCGCGACTGGCTGGCGAGCAACGCAGCCACGATTCGGTCGCGGGTGCGTCGGCAATTCCGCGAACACGTGCAGGTCTCCGGCTCGGCCGCCGGACAGCTCACGGCGGAACAAAAAGTATTCAAGACTGAATACACCGCAGGCCGCCAGGAACTGTTGCACGAGCTGGGCGAGGCCATGCCGGACAAGACCATCCGCGATCTCGCGTCCGGTCCAGCCGGCCGCCTGCTGCACGACCTCAAGCCAGTTTGGCTGATGAGTCCGCTCAGCGTAGCGGACACCTTGCCGCTCGAAGCCACCGCCTTCGACGTGGTGATCTTCGACGAGGCCAGCCAGATTCCGTTGGAAGAAGCGGTGCCGGCGATCTACCGATCGAACCAGGTCATCGTGATCGGCGACCAGATGCAGCTGCCTCCGACCCGCGGTGGCACTGATGGTAGTGATTCAGGCAGTACGAGTTGGAAGGACAACACCGGCGAGGGCCTGAGGGTCGATTTGGAAGCAGACAGCTTCCTGGTCCAGTCCGCCCGGAATTTGCCCTCCACCTCGCTCGCTTGGCACTACCGCAGCCGCTCCGAAACCCTCATTGGTTTTTCCAACGCGGCATTCTATGGTGGCAGTCTCCTCACCATCCCGGATCGTCAACTGCCGCTGGTCGAGGCGCGTGAATTGATCATCCAGGCCGACAGTATGGCCCAGCCGGATACGGAAGCGCTGCTCGCGCGGAGCGTCAGTTTTCACTTCGTGGAGCGCGGGGTCTACGAGCTCAGGAAAAACCTGGCCGAAGCGAATGCGATCGCCGTGCTCGTGCGCGAGCTCCTGCGGCGCGAGACCAAGATGAGCATCGGCATCATCGCGTTTTCCGAGGCCCAGCAGACGGAAATCGAGCACGCGCTGAGCGTGTTGGCCGACGGCGACGCGGATTTCGCCGCTCAACTCGAAACCGAGCTGGCGCGGGAAAAAGACGGACAGTTCTGCGGCTTATTCGTGAAAAACCTCGAGGAGGCGCAAGGCCACGAACGCGACATCATCGTCTTGAGCGTCTGCTACGGCTACGACCGCCAACGCCGGATGCTGATGAATTTCGGGCCAATCAACCAACACGGGGCCGCGAAACGGCTGAACGTGGTATTTTCGCGGGCCAAACATCACCTCGCGGTGGTGAGTTCGATCCGACACGTCGATATCATCAACGATTACAACGACGGGGCGAACGCGTTGAAAAACTTCCTGCGTTACGCGGAAAATCTTTCCAAAGGCGACTATGCCGCAGCGCGCTCCGTCTTGGAAAATCTCAACCCGCTGGCCCAGACCACGCTCGCTCCCGCCTCATCGCGCGACGCGGTGGTCAACCAGTTGGCGGAAAAGCTGCGGCTGCGCGGCCATCAGGTTGACTTGCAGGTCGGGCAATCGCGGTTCCGCTGCGACCTCGGTTTACGCGGCAAAGACGGGCGCAGTTATGCGCTCGGCGTGCTGGTGGACACGGAATCGCACTATCGCGATTCCAACTTGATCGACCGTTATCTGACGCAGCCGGGAGTCCTCCGCAACTTCGGCTGGAAGGTGGCATTTGTTTTGACCAAGGACTGGCTGCACGAGCCCGAAGCCGTGATCGAGCGCCTGGAGCGTGAGCTTCGCGGAGCGCTCGTACCGCGAGCGGAGCTGCCGGAAATTCCGGCGGCGGAATTGCCCGCTCCGACGCTCGGCAAATCGGGGTCGGCGCGCGCCTCCGAAAATCCGCCGGTTGAAACCGCCCACGTCGCCCCCACTCCAGCGCCGGTCCGCGAAGGCAACCACCACCGGTACCTCGAAATCTCGCGAGGCTCTCTGAAGAAATTCTGGGAAGTCACGGTCGAGGGCGCGTCGTTCACGATCCACTTCGGCCGCATCGGCACCGCTGGCCAAACCCAGCAGAAAACCTGCAGTTCAAACGCGGAAGCGCTGACCATGGCCGACGATCTGGCGCGGGCCAAGCTCAGCAAGGGCTACCGCGACGTGCAGCGCTGACGGGCCCAACGTGCTTAGGTTGAGAAGCTCGTCCGAGCGGCGCGCTCAGGCGTCGGCGTTTCGGAGCGTCTGACCCCAGCCGTGCTTACGAATTAAAGCGAAGGGGTTTTCTGGATACAGGCCAAAATGCAGGGTCACGCGTCTTGGTCACTGCAACAAAGGCCGGATGTCGTCCGCTGAGGTTTTGGCAAACCAGGTGATTGCACCCGGTTTAACCTGTCCTTTGCGGTCTATAAAAACGTAAGAAGGAAATCCTTTGCCTCCGAAGAAAGCCATCAATTCGTCGACTTGATTCATTTCTAACAAAATATGGGTCCCCGAGAGGCCAAGCTCTGCGATGGTTCGTTTCCAAGGTCCTTCCACGGTACGCGATCCGAAATAGACAAACTCCACCGCTTCGTCCTTCAACGCGTCGTGGGCTTTCTTACTGTGCGGTAGGTCGGTGAGGCAGGGGCTGCACCAGGGCCCCCAAAAGTCCAAGATCAGAGCCTTGCCCGGGAAGGCCTGCGAAAGTCGCGCCAATAGTTCCCGGCCGGAGAGCGCAGGAAGGTGATACAATTTGGCTCCAGTCGGCAGCTCGAGCATCGGCTGCCCTAGCGGATCGGACTTTACCCCGGAACGCGCTTGAGCCAGCGTGGAGTTGATCGCCTCCAATCGGGCCTGTTGCCTCGCGCTCGCCCGGTCCAGGTATGAGCGTATCCAAGGTTCGGATGCACTACGCCGAAGTTGGGTGATTACAAATCGAGCCTCCATTGGCTCTTTCGGAATAAACTCCAAATTGGAAAGGTCCAATTTTGCCGTTGGAATACGATTTTGCATCGCGTCGTTCACGCGCTTCAACATGGCAACGGACGCAGAAAGAAGACCGGCTTTCCGAAGGGTTTCCACGCTCGCTTGGAGTTCCGGTGGGGCGGGTTGACTGGGGTCCTTTTGGGACGCAGCCAAGGCCGTCGCGACGCGATACGCTTCCTGCACGTCAGGGGCTGCGTCGGCCACATCACTGGCTGGCGGGAGGGATTCCAACATGTTGATCTGTCTGGGTAGATGGGTGGCAGTAATATAAAAATGCAGACTATTGAAGAACGAGCGCTGTCCACTGCTTACGACATAAGTTGGGTGATGGATGATTTCCTGCCAGATGGGTTCATCTTCCAGGGGGTGCTTGGCGTTTCTCGCCATTTCCAGCACCGCTGCATAGTATCGAGCGTCGCTTTCGTTTTGGAGATATGCGCCGGCCACGTGGGGCGAAAACGCTCGGATCAACTCTTCGTTTTCGTGTTTCAATTCCGCGAGCGTCGCGAGGCGCGCGATGTAGTCTTCGGGTCCGCCCGCTTTTGTCTTCGACATCGCCTGATTAATCTTAGCTCGGCGGGCCGATTGGAAAAAATAATAGAAGCGATTTACCTCTTCGTTCAAAGCGCCGTCGCTACCGGAATACAGTAACCCCTTCATCTCTTCCGACTTCCGCTCCGGCAACTTCTCCCAGTCGATCTCAATATGTAGATCCCGATTGAGGAGAATCGTCCCCGTATAAAAAGGAGTGATATTCAAAAAAAGATGCTGCCAGGGAAAGATGGATTCCAGCTCCAGGCGAAAGGTGCCGTCCGCTTCAAGGACACAGGGTTTCTTTATCTGACTTTCGCTCCCCAGGACGTTTAGGGTGTAAGAAATCGAGGTCTTGCTGAATTCTTCCGGAGGCAAGTGCAGGATGCGACCAGTCAAGACCAGCTTGGGGTGGGATTGCTGCGCCCACTCGTTCATTTGCGGATCGTCGATCGAAAAGAACTTCACTGGCGCGACCGGATCCTGCGGCGCAGGAGAGTTGGATTTCGCTGCGTCTCGGCCAAGATCGTCACCGCGGCTCCGCACGGCGATCGCGAGTGACGCAGCGAAAAGGAAAAGCAGAGGGACAAACTTGGGAATTCGCATAGGATGATTCTTAGGCCGAGGTTCGAATATTACTTAGCACCCGCAGGCTGTGAAACCGAACATAGAATATTCAGAAGAAGTCAGCGTTATCGCCGTCACACCCATCGAGCTCATTTCGACCAAGCTCTCCCTGACGCGCGCGCTTCAGGCCAATATCCCGTATGGCTCCAGAAACCGAGGTGTGACGACTCACGCGTCGTCACACTGATACCATAATCCGCCACTCTCAGCCCGAGTACCATCGTCGATGGTGAAACCCTTGCCGCGGGCAAGTTCACCTGCGACTAGCCCTTCACTTTCGTCGACCTCGCTGGCGATAAGCGATTGCCAGCCCGAGCACCCCAACGCCCATCAACCCAAGCGTTGCCGGCTCTGGAACGGGGACAAGGTTGTACCCGATGACGTCCAACGCTTCTAGGTCCAGCGCGGAAATGCTAAGCCGTTCTCCACGGCCCGCAGTGGGATCCATAATTCCAATCCCAAGGTTATCCTTCCAGTGACTGGCCTGTCGTCCATCTCCGAATACGGTGCCGGTGGAAAAGAGCGCGAGACTGGTATCCCCGCCATCGATCGAGAAATACTTGTTCCGGGTGTCCGCCGTCCAATCGATCACGCCATTGCCCAAGGCGCGACTTTCCGCAGAATAGCGGAATAGATCGAGGGGACGGACAAAGGTTAGCGTTTCGTCCGAAGGAGGCGTGGTGCGCGTATCCAAAGTGTCGACACCGCTGACAAAGCCCAGCGCGTGGCCAATTTCGTGAGTCGCGACACCCACGAAATCGATCATTCCCGGAGAGATTCCATCACTCGGATCAAAATCGAAGGCGAAGGCAGAACTGAACGTGATCGAGCCATCCGTCAGACCCCCGCTCGGCTGGTACAATCCGAGCGCCCGGGCGTTGGCCAAGTTGATCCGAATCGTCCGGTTGTTCGCGTCACCGTCATTGTCCAAATACGGAGTCGCACTGCCCGAGCCAAAAGGACTGTTGCTGGTGCGGTTGAGCAGGAGGTTGAACGAGGGGCCGACCGACAACGAAGACACCGCGGTAAAATCATTCGCCGAGGTGCGATCAAGCGTAAGGGCAGACTTGTAGCTGCTGTAACTGACCGTTCCACCAGCGGCCCCGGTGCTGCCGATGATGCCCGGCCCCAGTGCAGTGAAGCCGATCGAGAGGGAGACGTTAATCGGATCTTCTAGAACGGACGCCCACCGGCTGGCGGCGGCCTGAAATCCGGCGAGCGCGCGCGGATCGATCGCGGGATCGTAGGACAAAGAAAACGAAAACTGCGCGAACGCAGTCGAGGTGAGACAAGCGAGCGTGATTCCCGCCGCCAAGCCGGAGCACATGCGCTCCAAGGCACGAGCTGTAATTTTCATAAACGAGCGCAGCGTCGGAGCCCCTCACGCCCTTGTACACCGCTAAGCGGGCAAAAAAATCTGACCGTAATGTAACCGTGCCACTTACAATATTTAATCGTCGCCCGAGATCTCGAAAAAGCCCGACCAACCCCAGCATGCCCCCGAAAAACGGTCGCTTGGCACACACATGCTTTGGAAACACCGCGGCATCGTGTAATTGGGGATAAGGAGAAACAGAGCTAGATTGCGACCATGATCCTCTTCACCTGTATGCTCGCCACCGTCACCGCCGTCGGGGCCGCGGCCCTGATCGCTCTTTCTTGGGGAAAACCGAACCTTCAGCGCGTGCGCACGCGGACCGACGCTTAGTGTTACTTTTTGCGTGGTGGTAGATAGAGAAAGGGCCGCCCTTGGTCGGGCGGTCTTTTCATTTAAACAGCGGCCGCGGTCCCGCCAATCCCCGGGCCCGAACACGAATCAATCCGGCGCAGAGATTCCCGAGGTCGCGGTTCCCACGCGAGGGGAAGTCCCCGCGCTTCCCTCTTTTTTTGGCAGCAAATTATATTCAGCCCGAACGAGAAATTCCAGAACTTTGACAACCCCCGCCGGGGTGGTGGAAAGTTCGAGCGGCGCTTGGTTTTGGAGGAAAGGGGTGGGAAGCGTGAGCCAAGCCAGAGCCGCTTCGGGTGACTCTTTTACGGCCAAAACATAGCGGAGAAGGGACTCATCCGCCGCATCAATTTGGGCAAAGAGTCGCTCGTTTAACTTCAGATCCTGTTCAATAAAGGAATGGAGCTCCGCCTTCGGATTCAGCGGATCTCTCAGCCGATTTGCTTTATTTAACGAAGCCATATCGGTTTCGCGTTTTGCGGCGCGAAAATAGCGCCGGTCTTGTTAGATTCAACTCATGGGAAGTACTTTTTTTTGAATCAGACCTCTATATTTGCAGAGTGAATACAACGTGTGGCGATACTCCCCCCACCCAATCGCTCGCTTCCCTCCTTTCCGGGCAGAATTTGACGGTGGTTGATTGATTATAGGTGAGACCACTACCCCATAAAGAGTAGGCCAAGGGATTACGTCCGCTCCGCGAAAGAAGCGAAGCAGCCACCCATCGCGCTCTCTCAGTTCCCCACCCGTCTCTACGAGTTCGTCGGCTTCTTGGAAAAGCGGCGCGGGGAGGCAGCGTAAGCGGAAATTCCACTTAATATAACCAGTACTATTATCAATCCAACCCACCAGATCAAGGTACGTGGGTCATAGCCATAATAGGCCAGCGCGACCAAGGGAGAGGCCACAAACACCATCATGAGAAGCAAAGCAGGAATCGCCATGGGGCGAGCGAAGTTCAAGGTCCACCCGTGCCACTTCTTTTTTTTCGGTACAATCAGACGAGGATCTTCAGCGCAGCGATAATATATACCCTTTTGCCAATGTGCCGGGTCTCGCCAGTAGCGCTCCAGAAGCTCTGGGTTCATAATAATATATTAATAACTAATTCGTATTATTCGACGGCGGTGAGCGGAAGACTGATAAAACTCAGCGCTCGGCGCAACCCAAGAGCCCCTTCCAAGGGGGTCCGCGCGGCCCTAGCGACTGCCGGAGTCTGGAGAGAGCAAAGCATCCAGTTCAGGATCTATGGCCAAGCGCAAGAGGCGCTGCAGTTCAGGAGCCATGTAAACAAGTGCGTCCGGGATATCTAAAACCTGAATTTTTGAGGAATTCACCTCGCGGAATCTCTCTTGAATCCAACGCTTCTGCTCGCGATCCATCACAAAGATCACGTCCGCCCAGACGATATCCGCTTCGCTGATACGCCGTTTGGCCTCGGAGCGCACGCCCGCAGATCTCACCTCCAGGCGTGGGTCATTGCGATAAATTGCTTCGGCCGTCGGGCTGCGCCACTGATTCAGAGCACAAACGAAGAGCACGCGAAGAGGGTGATTCACTGCTCGAAAGTTTATTCCGGGAGGGGAGCGGCGCGAGCCCGGAGTCGCCGGACGCTTCCCTGCCGGCCGCACGGAAACGAGTCACGCGCGGGAGGTCGTCGCTGGCCCATCCTCCCTGGCCTAAAGAACACCCCCTGGGCCCAGGAAAAAAGAGAAGAACTGTCCACCGATCTAATGAGAGCGGAGGCGTCTATCTCTCATGTCTAGACACAGAGGGGGTAAGCTTAACTAGGGTTTTCACCCTAAAGTCGATCTTTATCCACTTTTCTCCCTATTTTGAGTGGTTTTTGCTTGCCCACAGAGTTTGGCTGCACAGCCTGGAGTTCCCTCCCGCCAAAACCCCTTGGTAGAGCTTAGCTCCCAATCGGTTTAGCCCACCCTTCACTGGGTGGGCTTTTTTTTTTGACCTCAGGTCGCTTGGGCTCGGACCGGCGCGTACGATCCGCTGACGACCCGGCGAATCCCACTTTTCGAAAAACAAAGAGGTGGCTCGAGTGAGCCACCTCTCTTGTCTGGACCCGTAATTAGGTGCTAAAGTGCAGCACGTTATGGGAAAATCGGGAAAATGATAAAGTTGAACTCCGTGAGGCGGAACGGGCGATAGATCGTGGTGGCGGTGGTCGCATCCGCAGGCGTGGACGGGCGTCTCACCGTGCCGCAAATATTCCCGGCGTTGTTGATGTCCGCCAGGGTATCGACCGTCCAAGGCGCGCTCACCAACGTGTCCAAGTAAGTGAAATCGCCATCTGGATTGACGGTGGATGGGGACAAAATCGCCGGCCGATTTGAAGTGGTGAAGACCAGCAGCTCGCGAGCGTCATTCATACCGCAAACCTGTCTCACCTGTCCGGTGCCAAGACGAAGGATTGGAGCGCCCGGGACTTTGGGCATGATATAGGCCGTGTTACCGGTTTCGACTCCCGATACATCGCCGAGATCGTTCATCGCCGCGAGCGTTTGCATGGCCGGTACCCGCGAAGTCACTACAACCGTGGTGGCCGAGAGAAGATTATAAACCACGCCGCGCCACGAACTGGTTCCAATTACGTCGCAGTCGCGGTTGATCGCCACGGGGATATAATTTGTTCCCACGCGCGCCGAGGGAATAACCGCATTATAACCGAGCGGATGGGTGTAGAAAGCCGTGGTCACACCGGCAGAGGAATAGTTTCCCACGGCATACCCCGCATCGTTGATCGCGCGAAGCTGAGTGGTGACACCTACCGGCGCGGGCGTAGGCAAGAGGGCGTCGCCCAAAAGCGGCGCATTATAGAAGGCGTGCAAGGGTCCGCCATCCACATCCACCATACCGACCACGAGGCCCGCGTTATTGATTCCATACGCCCAGGCCGAATGAGCAAAGCCCGGCCCCAGTCCCGCAATCGTATCCACGCTCGAGCCTTTCCAACGGGCGCCGACCGGGCCAAACAAGCCGCTGAGTGTTCCGACGATCACGGAGTTTTCGTTCATCTGCGTCACGCCGGGGTAATCATACTGGGGCAGAACGGGGAGAACGGTGAACGAATAAAAAGCGTGCGCGGCCGTGCTGCACGCGGCCAACAGCGCGGCGAAGGAGAAGGTGCGTAGAATCGTTTTCATAAGACTGTACGCAGGATATAGTGATTTTTCCCGCCGCGTTTCAGCCATCACGCACCTCCCTGATCTCACGCCCAAATCGATGGATGCTTTCTGGCCAGAACGTTTAGAGCGACCGGCCTTGATTCAGGATGACCACCGTTTAACTCGGCGCCCTGCCCTTCGTCCCGCCACTTCACTTCCCACTATACCACACTCCACGCGCCCAGTTGTGGCGGTGCAATTTATTGAGCAGCGCTCCAGGTAAATCCGGCAAGTCGCTCGTCGCGCAATTGGCTTCGGCCTGGGCCACGCTGCGGATGCCCGGTATGACGGTGGAAACCGCGGGGTGGGCGAGAACGAACTTCAGCGCCGCCTGTGGCAAGGTGTATCCAGAACCTTGAAGGTCTTTTTCGATCTCGGCCACGCGCGCCACGGTGCGGGCGAGACGATCGCCCGCAAAATAGCGGGAGCGAAAATCATCGGGCGGAAAAGCGGTGGCCGGCGTAAACTTGCCGGTCAGCGCTCCTTCATCAAATGCCACCCGCACGATAATACCGACGCCACAGTCTTTGGCCACATCGAGGAGTTCGGCCGCCGGTTCCTGCTCGAAAAGATTATAGATCACCTGCACTGAATCCACCCAGCCACTACGCATCAAATCGATCGCTGCATTCTGATCCTGCTCGGGAGTCGAAACCCCGATCAGACCAATCAGTCCTTCCTTTTGGAGCTGACGCAGGATTTTGAAGGGCGTGGGATTCCGATTCCAGGCCCGCGTCCAGGTGTGAAGCTGAAGCAGATCGATTTTGCTCGTGCCAAGATTCTTCAGCCGCACGGCGATATTCTCCCGGAGGTAGGCTTCCGCGTAGCGCTCTTCCGCCTTACAATAGGGCGAGGGTGGCCAGAGACCCTCCGTGGGAGGCGTTTTGGTCGCAACAAAAACTTCTTCCGTTTTCCCTCCCGCGCGGCGACTCCGGAGCACCTCGGCGATGATCCGTTCGCTTCGTCCATCGCCGTAACCCGCGGCGGTGTCGATAAAGTTGCATCCTACATCGAGCGCCCGATTCAACGCCTCCACCGATTCGCTGTCTTTCTGCGCGCCCCAAGAGCCGCCGATCGCCCAGGCGCCAAAGCCAATTTCAGAGCAGCGAAAGCCAGGTTTTCCGAAGGAGCGATATTTCATAGGGCAAAAAAGAGAAAGCGTGCAGGAATTTGAGCGAACCCGCGGCGCACCGTACGAGTCTCTCACCTCACTACAACTCGATGCATGATTCAATCAGTTGATCGGCGCGATTTGTCTCTCCGCCTCCCGCCCCCCACCGGCAATTGGCTAGGGCGAAGTGGTTGAGAGTTGAAGCGCGCCCGCCGCCTTCCCAAGTTGACGAGCCGACCACGTAGTCGTTTTTCGACGACGAGTGGCGTTCAACACCTGCTCACATGTTCTCCTCCCCTTGCACCGCATCACTGTGGCGTTTTCTAGCCGTAGTCTGGCTGGTTTCCCTCTCGCTCGCGAGCGCTCAACCGATCGAAATCATTCCGGTGCGCGACCCAGCCTGGACCCAGTCGCTCAACGGCCCGTGGAAATTTCGTTATGCAGCGGGGCCAACAACGGAACGCGATCAAGCCTTTGCCGCCGCCACCACCGATGATCACGAGTGGGCTTCGCTCGCGGTGCCGGCGCATTGGGAGCTGCACGGTTTTGCCGAGCCGAAATACGGCAGTGTGCCCGAGGGCACGGGCTACTATCGGCGAACCTTCACCGTTCCGGACACCTGGCGCGGCCAGCGGATCATGTTGCGCTTCGAAGGCGTACTTTACGGTCTGGAAGTCTGGGTGAACGGCCAGAAGATGGGGCAATGGGCCAGTAGTTATAATCCGGTTACATTTGATGTGACCGACGCCTTGAAGCCAACGGGAGACAACCTGCTCGCGGTCCGGGTCAGCACTCACCCGAAAGGATGGGACTTCGATACGAACGACTGCTGGGCGCTTTCGGGGATCTACCGCGACGTCGCGCTCTTTGCCGTGCCGCCGCTCCATTTTCAACAGACCACGGTGCGCACCACCCTCGACAAAGACGGAAAGGCCCATGTCCTGATCGCCGCCTTACTCGCTGGGACGGTCGGCAAGGACGTGCAGATCGACGGGCATTTGAGCGAGCTCTCGGGAAACGCCGGACCCGAATTCAAACTTCCGTTGAAGGGCGCGCAGGCGGCGGTGGTTCTCGACTTGCCTCATCCTAAACTCTGGACCGCAGAAACGCCGCAGCTCTACCAGCTCGAGCTCACACTCAAGAGCCCGGGGCAGCGGACAGAGACCTTGGTGCAAAAAATCGGTCTGCGCCAAGTGACGATCTCCGACGGGCTGCTCCGTTTAAACGGCGTTCCAATCAAACTTCACGGCGTCGACCACCACGACCTCTGGCCGGAAGAAGGGCGCGTGGCGACCGAAGCTTTGATGCGCCGCGACCTGGAGCTGATTAAGGCGGCGAACTGCAATTTCATCCGCACCTCGCATTATCCGCCCCACCCGCGCTTCATCGAATTGTGTGATGAACTCGGCGTCTATGTGATGGACGAAGTGCCGTTCGGCTTCGGCGATGAACACCTGAAAGATCCGAGTTATCAGGACATCCTTTTCACTCGGGCCCGCGCCACGCTGCTGCGCGACGCCAACCACCCCTGCGTGATCGTGTGGAGCGTCGGTAATGAAAACCCCAATACACCACTCACGTTCGCCACCGGCTCGCGGGTGAAGCAATTGGATCCCTCGCGCCCGATTTGTTTTCCTCAGGTCGGCTCCTACTTCGCCAAGAGTTATGAAGAGTTGCCTGATTGGGTCGACATCTATGCGCCTCACTATCCCGACCTAGCGACGGTGCGCGACTACGCGAAACGCCTGACTCGCCCTGTCATTTTTACTGAATACGCCCACGCTCTCGGCCTGGCCACCGATCGGATCCAAGATGAATGGGCCATCATGCAGGCCAGTCCCCGCATTGCCGGCGGCGCGGTCTGGATGTTCCAAGATCAGGGCATCCTACGCACCAGCGAAAAATCGGTCGAGCAGCGCGAGACCAATCCCTATGTCTGGCTCGACGCCCACCGATACTACGACACCAACAAACTCGATGGAATGGATGGCATCGTCTATTCCGACCGCACGCCGCAGGTTGACTATTGGCAAGTGCGGAAAGTGTATTCGCCCGTGCAGGTCGAGGTGGCCGGAACGCCTCTGCTCACCACGCCTAGCCTGTCTCTCGAGGTAAAGAACCGCTTCGATTTTCGCAGCCTCGCCGGCTACACCCTGGAGTGGACCCTGATGCACAACCGGGAAACGGTCACGACGGGCAAGGAGCCACTTCATGCCGAAGCCCACGCGGCGGAAACGGTGAAGCTCGCCTGGGAGCTGAAAAATCCCGATCCGAATGATTTTTATAGCCTCAGTCTCCGCTGCTTGGACGAGACGGGCCGTTCCTTTTACGAGAAGGTTGTCCCTCTTCAAGCCGTGACCGCCCCCGACCGGGTCGCTGCTCTCGTCGGCCAAAATGTATCCGCGGCACCGCGACTGGAGGAGACCGCCGATACGTTTCGCGTGGTGCACGAGAATTTCACGGTCGAACTCGACCGCCGCTCTGGAGAACTCACCCTCCGCGATCCCAAAGGCGAACTGCTGGCCCATGGTCCCCTGCCCCACTTCGGGCGGGCGCGCTTGACCCTGACCGAAGACCTTCGCGCCAAGAGAGACGGAATCTGGCTTGGCGCTACGCTTCACTCGCCCACTCAACTCAAAACCAGCGCGAGCTCGTCAGCCGATGGGATCACGTTCCACGTCGAGGGTCAGTATCCAAGAAATGATACCGCGGGCCAGGCGCTCTCCGGCGGGTTCAACGCCATCATACGAGCGACGGGCGTGATCGATATCAGTTACCAATTCACTCCGGTCCACGCCACCGGTCGGTGGATCGAGGCTGGTGTATCCATTTTGGCCGCACCGACCGCTTCGGAGTTTCGCTGGATCGGCGCCGGACCTTACGCGGGTTATCCGGGCAAGGATGCCTTGAATGAGTTTGGCTCCTTTCATCTCAATCGCGAAGACCTCTTCTTTGGCGGCAATCGACGCGCCACCCAAATCGCCGTCCTCTCCGCCCCTACCGGGGCCGGTTTCGCCATCCTCGCGGATGCTTCCGACATCGCGGTGGAAACCACGCCGGAGGGTGTGCACTTGAGCCACAATGCGATGATCGCCGGTCGCGGAAACAAGGGCGTCCACGCCGAGACCCAACTGCACGCCTCGGAGATCAAACAGATCAGCGGACATTTTTCGCTCGTGCCCCTCGGCTCTCCCTGGCCCGCCGCTCTGACCCGCTGGGTGGGACCAGCCGATGAGACGGTCGCCGTTCAGCACCCGTTCTATCGCAGCTACGATCAATGATCGTCCCGGCGAAAGGCCTCCGCGTCGTGAGGCCTTTCGCCCGCGCGTCCCGCGCACGGGGCGCTTAGGCGTTGAAGTGCGAGAGCAGCTGCGAGACCGGTTGGTTCACCAGGTCTTTTGTCATTTGTTTCTGGAGACGAGCACGGACTTGGGGCGAGAGGGCGTCGAGCACCGCATTATGCACGCTGGGAGGCGCGGCGAAATCCCAGGTTGCGTCGGTTGAGGCAGCTTTAAGGAACTGCTCAATGCGGCTGGATACGTCGAGAATCCGCTTCCGTTCTTCCTCCCGCTGCAGCGGAAGCCGCTCGTCGATCGACATTCCCATCCGCGCCACCGGGGCGCCCGGACCGGCCCCTTGTTGTTTCGAGCCCTGAAAACGGCCGGCTACGTCGGATTCGTTTTCCACATAGCTCTGCCGACCGTTAGGAAAATCCAAACCCTGAACTTCGGTCAGCCCAGGGGACATTTGCTCCGGTTCCTGCCGCTGGAGAAAAATGCGAAGGTGTCCGTGGTCCGCGATGACAATATAATGGTCGCTCATAAGGAGCGAGAATCAGAGGTTGAGAGGCAGCCGGATTATAGAACACCGACTGCGTGAAAGAAGCCGGACCTGACCGGATTCCCTTTGCCGCGTTCCGCGCCGACGCGGCCCTAGAGCAGCCGTCTGTATCCGCACCTCCCTTACGCCTATTCCCTCGCCTGGCCCTTATCCTCGACACAAAAGGGCGGCGTTTTCCTGACCTGGTTGACTCCGATCAAACTTTACGGAGGCGTCCGTAGCCTTGACCCTCTGTATCCCGGAGAGGAATACACCTATTGGGGCCAAGCCGCGCCGTGAGGTCGACCACTTGATCGGGAGAATCGGGGCTGCCGCGGGCGGGGCGAGGATCGCGATATCACCATAAAGTCAGCCAGATTACTACATAAAGGATCATCGCCTTAGTATAGACAGAGGAAGCAATCGGTAGACCGGCAAACGTTCGTCCCGCAATGGAACGGCACCGCGCTGGGCCTAGTGGTACAGAGGCGCTATAAGTAGCTCGCATCGCTTGCCCCATCCCACCGGAAAACCGAATTTGTTAGCATATAATTATAGATTCAGCTGCCAGTAGCCTACATCGATCCAGCGGCCAAACTTCCAGCCAACCTCCGAAAAATGAGCCACCTTCTTAAACCCGAGCTTCTCGTGTAGGGCCAAGCTGGCGGTGTTAGGTAAGGCTATACCACCTATCGCAGAGTGAAGCCCAGAGCCGCGCAACCCTTCGATCAAGGCTCGGTAGAGCGCGCTCCCGAACCCGCGCTTCTGCGCTGATGGTCCCAAATAAATCGTGGTCTCGACGGAGAAACGATAGGCTGGTCTCGCTCGCCAGGGCATTGCGTAGGCGTATCCGAGAACGACGTTTTCTTCCTCGAGAACCAGCCAAGGAAAGGTGTCGATGACCTCCGTGATCCGAGTCTGCATCGCTTCGATGGATACAGGTTGTTCCTCGAAGGTGATGGCCGTCCCCGTGACATAGGGGTTATAGATCGAGCAAATCGCCGCAGCATCTTGCGGGGTGGCGGGGCGTATCAGGTCCATGGATCGTTTAAAAGTCGGAGCACTTCAATGACTGCAAAGGGGCACAATTATCCGCAAAGGAGAACGCAGGATACGCGAATTAGCCCACTCACCGGCTCACTTGGCGAACTCGGTCGCGCCACGAAAACAAAGTTTGTGTTTACCATAGACTATATGGTCGTCGGTTTTTTCCCCACGAGAAAGACGGAATTGTGAGTCGCAACGGGCATCCCACAGGGCTGTCGCTAGGAGCATGAAAACGACGCCTCAACATGATCAGAGCCGCGATCGGAACCTTGTATCCAGTGAACCTTACGAAATTCGCTATGTGGTGGACAAACTTTCCGCCGAGTTTCCCCAGATAGACCGAGCCGATCTCCAGAGAATTGTATGGGAAGGGAAAAAAGACATCGAACCGTCCGAAGATCGAGAAAAGCTGATGGAGGTGGTGAGGCACCGCATCGCCCAGAAATAAAAATTTCCGCGAAATTCTTATAATCCGACTTGCTCCTCACACTTTTATACTCACCGTTAAGGTCCCTCCCGCCAAAACCGCTTGGTAGAGCTTAGCTCCCAAATGGTTTAAGCCCGCCCTTCAAAGGGCGGGCTTTTTTTTTGGCCACTCCACGACTTCTCCGAGGAGAACTGGGTCGCAGGGTAAATCGTGTTTTGCCCTTGCGGTAGCCCGCAGTTCTCCAGCAATACGAGCCCCTTTTTCCCATGCAGACCCAAGATATTTCCCTCGATTTGATTGATGTGTACGGCGGCACGCAGGCCCGAGTGAAGACGGACGATGAGGCGATCGCGAGTTACGCCGAGGAGATGGCGAACGGCGCGGTGTTTCCGCCCATTTCCCTTTATTTCGATGGCACGACCTACTGGTTGGCCGACGGCTTTCATCGTTATCTGGCGGCGAAGCGGAATGAGTATGCCACGATCAAAGCGGAGGTGCAGCCCGGTGGTCGCAGCGATGCGCTGCGTCACGCGCTGGGTGCGAATGCGACCAATGGCGTTTACCGCAACAACGCCGACAAGCGGAACGCGGTGGAGATCGCGCTGGAAGAGTGGTCCGATCGAGCCAATCCGGTGATCGCGGAGATCTGCAAAGTTTCCCCGGAGTTGGTTCGCCGCTGTCGGACCGAAATGACGAAGGCTCAGCGTATCCCCGAAAGGGAGACGGTCACGGGCCGAGATGGAAAACAACACCCGGCCCAAATCGAGCGCCAACCCCGAGGCAAAACGGAGAAATCCTCGAGCGAGGAATCGTCAGGCGGAGGCGGCGGTTTTTCCAAAGGCAAGGGCGACGGTGGCGCCCCCGGTGGAACCAATGTCGAACTTGAACGCGAGGCACGTTCCATGATTCGCAAAGGCGAGATGAACCCCTTCGAGCTGCCCACCCTACTTACCGCGAACGCTCACGATTACGCCGAGGCCGTGATCACTTTGCTCAGCCGAATGAAGCCCGACGATCCCAAACGCGACGAGGGCCTCCATCGCATCAAACGCTGGGTGGAAAAGGCCCTGGCGGGCGAACTTGATCAACCCGCCGCTGCTGACGCCGACTTGGCCACGGCCAACCGGGAGTGACAGAAATGGTCTGGATCCAATCACTCGATACAGTCGAGCAAACAAGCTCGGTATTTAAAACACGGCAAATGGTCCTCCGCGGCGAGCGCGGGACCGCGCCACTGACTCCGAGATTTGGATACGATTTCCGAGCTGAGATCTCAGTTGGAAGTTTTAATGCGGCGGGGAGCGGATCCCCCGCCCTCGCGCCGGCGGCAGGGCCCTGATCCAGTGCGGTTCGCGTCGGCTTCGGCCGATTGAATTAGGGCGAAGAGGATTCGACCTGTAGATTGTAGATCGAAAAGGTCAAAGGGCGCGCATCTTTCGCCGGCGCCTCAGGCATCGCGGGTGTGTTCGTTGCGAAAATGATCTCGGTCGTGCCCGGCGAAAAAATGGAGCTCAGTGTGTCGACCCAAGCCAGTTTCTCGTGGACTGAGGCGCGCCAGACCACCTGGTTCTGAAGGGTCGCGGTGACCTGCCGATCGCCCAAACTTCGCATCGCAAATTTTAAGGTGAGGCGCGTGGGTTTTTTCGCATCGAGATGAACCAGAAGAGAGGATTTGCCTTCGCTCCAGGCCCACCGGTCCCGGTGATTTCTCTCGGTGCCGTACCAACCCTCCCCGAGGGTGACGCGCGCGGTTGCGCCCCAAACGTGCTTTACCGCCAGTTCGTTTGCGGCGAGCTGAGACGAGAGGAGCGCTAAAATTCCACCGAACGCACCGAGATTTAAAATCGCGAAAACAATAAGCATTTTCCGCGAAAGAATCACGGCGCTCGAGAAGCGGTTGAAATAAACTCCGTCTGGCATGACGGCCAGAGACCATAAAAGCACGGCACAAGGCCAGAGTTGGAGCAATAAGCGAACGAGCGACGTGTCGAGGTGCCAGGCCAGATCCCACGGCGTCAGAAGATAAACCGTATAGTATCCCGCGAGCATCAAGGTGACAATTCCGACGATCTCCCACTCACGCAAAGCTAGACGAGGTTTACCCTGCACGAGGAGCGGAAGGGCCATGACCAGGAACGGGGTTGTTTTCCACTCTCCAAAACGGAGGAGGTCGCGCGCGCAACTTTTCAGGATGAGGCGGTGGCGGGACCAATCCGTGAGATTGCCTAAGCGCTGAAAAATGCTTCCCGACGCAATATCATTAGCCGGCGCGAGAATGACTTTGAAGTAGACTTCCGGAACGAGGGCCAAAAGGAGACCAATAATAAAAAAAATGTTAGGGCGCGTTGATCCTTCTTTCGCCGACCACAGCAGCCAAATGAAGGTTGCTATCACGACAAAAAGAACACCTTCGTTTTTCGTCCAGGCCGCTTGCCCGGCACATATTCCCGCCAAGAGGGAGAGCCCGCGTTCGTCACGCGATGATTTGCTCAGAGCGATCACGACCGCGGTCGATAATATAAAAAATCCGAGCGGGATGTCCGCATGCTCATTGGAAGAAAAGGTCACGAACGCAGGCGTGCCGAGTAGAATCAGTCCTCCGACCGCGGCCATAAATCCGTTTCTCAGACGTTGCACCGCACCGATGAGGAGCCAAACCGTCGCGACCCCGAACAGGGTGGAAATTAGTCCAGCGGCGAAGGTGGATTCACCCCCTGCGAAAGACCAGGCTCGTGCCACGCTCGCAGGCACCAGCAAGGGATAATCCGAGTGAGTCCACGCCACCTGCGCTTGATGGGCCAATATAGGCCAATGCGCTTTTGCCCGAAAAAGGAAACGGGCATGCATATTCCAAATCGCCCACGCATCCCAACTGCCGTAGGGCTCCGCGGCATAGGCACGAGCAGTCAGAGCGATCGCCACGACGGACGCCTGCACGAGAATCGATCCAGCGAGGACCGTGAGCCAAGAACACTCCCAGCGCATGCCTTTTAAAGACACGGAACTGAGCAGCCCGCGTCCGCGGAGATGCCAGCTCACGCCGGCGAGACAGAGCAGATCAAGAGCGGTCGAAAGAAAAAGAGGGCGGTCAAAAAGGAGTGATGCGAAAAAAAAGAAGCCGGAGGTGACGCCAAAACCCACTCCGATTCCCAAGGGAAAAATGATATTCCAATCTTTGGAAACAAGGCGATGGCGAGGCCACAAAGCGCTTACGCACAAAATACCCAGGGCCCAGGCAGAGGCCACAGCGACGATGACCGCAATCATTACGGAGCGCTCCTTTTCAACAATAACAGACCGTCCCCGAAGTCCTCGGCCACCTGCCAACTGGGCGGCAAATTTGATATAGCGGCGGAGCTTCCCAGATTTGCCACGACCCACTCGCAGGACTCCAAATGGCGGTCGAGCACCCAAGGAACCAGCGCGAATTGAGCGAGATAATAGTCCTCGGTCGAATGAGGATCTTCCGCGGTAGAATTTCCCATATAACCGATCGCGCCGCTCAGTCCTCGGCGCTCAAGACTCCTCCTAAGATCGCCAAATCGCTTTTCCTGTTTCATCACGTGATCCATCGCCGCGGAAGTCGGATCCACGGGAGCAGGCGAAAGCGTTTCTGCGCGGTGAACGAGATTAAAGATCGCCACTCCCATTACCGGCAGGAGCACGGCGATTCGTACCGCTGCCATCCTTGTATTCTGGATCATAGCCGAATCATGAGGTCATATAGACCCTCCCCAGAGCGACCTTGTCCTCGTTCGCGCCGATGTGTTCCTCGAGTTGAATCCCGGCTGAATAGGCCGCGCCGACATTTCGAGTCAACTCCCGACCTTGGCGCTCGTGGCCGAGCATTCGCGTGAAACCTAGGTCGCGCGACGTCGGCGAACTCGTCCGAGGCAGCATGACACTGCCGTGCGGAGGCGGCCAGCGACGGCTGCGCCGGCCGGGGTCTCTGCGTCGGGAAACAAAAAGGCCCCCGTAACCGGGGGCCGAATACCGTATCCTAAAAGGGCGGACAGCCGCGATTACGTCCCCGGCTGCAATATCGCCACTCGATCCAGAAACACCGTGGAGTCGTCACTTGCGGTGCCCTTGAACATCAGCTGGTGAGACCCGGCCGTGGTGGCAAAGGGGATACCGATGGATTGATAAGTGGTGCCGTGAGGCTGGATCGTCCCGATCATCACTCCGTCGAGGTAGACCTGCACGATTTGCTCCGACTGATTATAATTCCCGCGCTGAGCGGCCAAAACCGTCAACTGATAGCTGCCAGCGGCAGGGAAAGAAAGGGTTTGCGAGACAACCGAATTGTTCATCTGCACGAACGCCACCTGTCTTCCTTCTGGCGCATCGGGATTACTCGCGGTGAAGCCCGACTTGTTGCCGGTCACACCCGAGTAGCCTTGGAAGCTCCAATCCTGCGTGCCGGAAACGGTCGCGGGATTGTAGCGGAAAGCGTAGAAATCATTCGCACCGGCGTCTGGAGCCTCGAAGCCGCTGCTCAGGACTGAAATGCCGGCTGGGGCGGCAGTGACTTTGACCTGATCGAGGAACAACGTGCAGTCGCTCGTGGATTGTCCGGCAAAACGAATATCGTGAACGCCGTCCGGCACACTGAAGGCATTGGTCGTGGCCTGAGTGTAAGCCGCGCCGCCGGAGAAGCGCCCCACCTGCACACCGTCGACGTAGACCAGGACGGTTTGTAGACCACCCCAGTTGACTCGATTCGCCACCATGGCGGAGACCACATAGCGCCCCGACGAAAGCGTGACCCGAGTGGTCGCAGAGCCCTGCATTTGGATGAACGCGACTTGCGTGCCTTCGGGAGACCAGGGATTGCCGGAAGTAAAACCGCTGTTATTTCCCGTGATCCCAGCGTAACCGACGAACGTCCAATTCGTGAGCACCGGGGTATACAAAAACGCAGAGAAGGTGTTCACGCCGACGCGGATTGATTCGAAACCGCTGTCGCTCACCGTTGGGTCCACCGGAGTGGGAGGCGGAACGGGCGGAGGAGGAACAACGACCGCATTGACCGCCAGCGACGCGACATCCGAAAGGGTCGAACCCGCCGCATTGCGGACCAGGGCAGAATAGCTGCCGGTGTCATTGAGGGTGGCGGACGAGATCGTCAGCGCGGCGGTCGTGGCTCCGGAGAGAGCCGCGCCATTTTTGTACCATTGGTAGGTGAAGGGCGCGGTGCCCTGGGCCCCGACCGAGAGGGTGACGGCCTGGCCGACGTTGATGCTGGCCGAGGCCGCAAAGGCGGCGTTTCCGACACAAAACGCTGCGGCTGAGAAAAAAAGAGCAGAGAGCCTACCCATCATGCGACGAGGCGCGGAGGCCGGAGTGGAAAGCGCGCTGGCGCGGGCGGAGTCCCTATCTTGTATTCTTGTAACAACTACAGGGGTAAATGCTAATTGTAGAGCCGTCATTTTACCGCCTAACGGCTCAATGCCCCGAATTTATCGGAAGACTTTTTGCCTGGTTGATTGTTTCGCAATTCTGTTACGCGCCTACCATTTCCATCGGTTACTTTTGCGTTAAAATAGACAAATCGGGAACTCTTTAAAGCGGTTCCCTGCCCCAACCCAACCTGGCTCCTGCTCCCAATCGTCCCCGGTCTTCTCGTAGTTGATTCTTCACTACAATCTATCAAAGAACCGTCAAAAGTCCGAGTTTCCCTCGTAAGATTCAGGCCCGCTTCCATTTTAAGGTCACCGCGGCCGCCTAAATTGCAGACGAATGGTAATAATACTCGAACAAACTCCATTTTTAGAGAGGGGGACGGGGGGTTGGATCGGTGGTTGGCGTTTTTGCAAAAACCTTCCTGCTCCACCGAAAGAGCAGGGTCGCAAAGAGACCGGAGGAAAGAGAGACAGATCCCGATTATTCTTTTAGTTTCAAGTCCAATGCCTGAAGACGGTGGCGAATTGAGTCATTCACTTTGATTTCACGATTCACGCTCGGGCCGGCACGCGACGATCTGGTCACGGAGTCGCGCTAACCGAACCGACGAAGCTATATTCATTTCATTCGGAAGATTTTTGCATTTGCCCGGTTCTCGAAATGAAAAGACCGGGCCCGAATCGCCCCGCACGGGGACGTCTGGGCGGTGATATTGGTGCTACGACGTGGGTGGGACGCCCCCAGCCACATCAATAAAATCAGAAATCCACGAGGCGTCGTCTAACTTGCTGCAATGAGACCCTGCCATGACGCGGAGAGCGCCAGCTAGTTCCACGAACTTTCCACTTATCCGAGGATAAAATGAAGATTTTTCCGGTCGGCCGCGCGGGATCAGGGCGGGCAATCGCCCTGGAAACGGGCGATGTATCCGGTTTACCACTTCACTTCCCGCCGTGAAGTTTGGGGAAAAACAACGGCGCGCTCAGCGCCAGCCCCTCGCCTACGCTCGTGAATTCGCCACCGTCGCGCAGCTTCTCCATCCCGAACCGCTTCACAAATTCTTTGCGAAGACTGGGGATAAGCGACGTGCCTCCGGTCAAGAAAACCGTCTCGATGCTCGCAGGCGCAATTTTCGCGTCGGTCAAAAACTGGTCGAGGTAGTCCACGATGCTCTGCGTAAGCGAAGCCGAGTTGCGATTAAATTCCTCCGCCGTGAGGGTTTCATCGATCGGAATCTTCGGATGCGTGAAGGTCAGGCGCGCGACGTCTCGAGAGGTCAACGCGATCTTGGCCCCCTCGATGACCTGAAAAAGCGCGAAACCCTGATTCTCCTTCACCAACGCGGAGAAACGTCGAAACGCAGCTGGGTCGTCAGAGGAACCTTCCAGTCTCCAGAGCAGATCCAGATTCTTCGCGTTGTTCAGAAAAACGATCTGGTCCCACTGGCAAATGCGGCGGTGTAGAGAATCGGGCACGGGAAGTTTTTTCCCCCAACTCTCGTACATCGCGTTTCGTCCAAAGAGCGGGGTGAGCTTGTGCCACATCGTGGTGGCATCGTATTTATTGCCCGCGCTGGGCAACCCGCCCGTGGCGAGGATATCGCGCATCCGGTCGACCAAACCCTGGCGCGCCGGATCGAGTTGAACCACGGTGAAGTCGGAGGTGCCGCCGCCGAAGTCTCCGACCAACACCCGCTCCGGTTTTTGAATACGCGCTTCATAGGCAAAACCGGCCGCGATCGGCTCGTATTGAAAATGAATTTCGCTAAAACCCGCCAGTTGGGCGCCCTTTTTCAGGCGATCCTCGGCGAGTTGGTCCTCCTCGGGTTCCGTTGAAAAAACCGCCGGACGGCCCATCACCACGCGTTTCACGTCCTGCCCCGTGACCGCGTCCGCTCGATTCTTCAGCTCGCGCAAAGGAAAGGCGATCAGCTCCTCGATCGTATGGATCTGACTGTTGATCACCGTCTCGGTGAAGGTGCGATTCGGCAGAATGGTCTTGATCGCCTGGAAAAACCGGCCGCGCATTTTGTCCTGCACATAGCGCAGCTTAGCCGCGTTGCCGAGCAAAGGGGGGTGACGCTGCGTGGTGTACGGAAAATAGAGGAACGAGGATTCCACCCCGGCGATTCGAGGGTCGCGCACCAAGGCACGGCGTTCCACGTCCCAGATCGTGATCGAGGAGTTGCTGGTGCCGAAATCGATGCCGTAGACAAACGTGCTCATGGGAAAAAGTAGGGCCGCGGCGTTGCTCCCGCCCTCTGGCGTGGGAAAAGGCGGGGCGGGGAGCCAATGGGCCTCGCCGGTGCACACAAGCTCAATTCTCAGGGAACGGGCGCAATCGCTCGACCGACCACGCCCCGTAGTGGCGTCCTCACTACGTCAATCGCTCACCGGGTCGTCCATTTCCGCCGCCATATGGGCGAGTTGAAACCGGGTGGACCGGAGCTCTTGAGCAATCCTGGCACACATCTCCCCGTCCCAGTTTTCGCGACGCGCGACCTGAAGCCGCTGCTCCAGGCTGGCGCACTGGACGCGGAGCCTGATCAATTCCGCCCTCGCATTCCAAACCGCCGGATTGCGGGCGTGAAATTTCGAAGCGACGTAGGAGATCGTCGCGACGGTGAAAACGAAGAGGATGGCGAGGGCTTCTGGCACGAAAGAACCCCGGAATGATCCATCGGGGACAGGGCAACCACTCTGCTCCGTTTTATTCTTAGCGCAAAAACGAAAGCGCGTTTGCAGCGGACTTTCCCGATTGAAACGGGAATTCAGCTGCCGGGTGCCTTAGGCCGCGGAAGCGGCGTGTTGTTCAGGTAATTGGCCGCGCGATCCACCAGCGAAGGCGGAATCACCAACCGCCAACCGTCCGGGCTGCGCTGGAATCGCACATCGTTGGTGATCACTTCTGCGCTGCCCTCGTGTCGCCAAGCCGCGTGCAGGATCACGGTGTCCGCGTCCTGCCGGGTCTCGCTCAAAACCTGCACCGCCGATATCGGGCGAGGGCTCCCGGCTAGCACATAGGCCATGACCTGCTCAGGCGTTGTGTATTCAGATCGCAGCGACGCTGGGAGCGTGGGCATCAACGCCTCCATCTTGGCCCGCGCCTTTGGCCCGAGGACGAGGGTTTTCGCCTCGCGCTCGACGTCCCCACCATGAGCGGCCCAGAGCTGCGTTTCAAAAGCGGCGCGCGGGCTCCCCTGCCCGGCGTCGACCAGGGTCTCTATTGGCCGTAGTTGGGATGCAACGCCCTCGCTTCCTGGATTTGTCCCCGTCTCCGGCTCGCTGGGTGGGTTTTCCCGAACGGGAACTGCGCGAGAGCCAACCTCGCCGCTCGACGGAGTGGGTTTATTCACCGCGCTTGCGGGAGTATCGACCGCAATCGGACGACTCACGGCGGCCGGGTCGGGGACCGGCCGCGCCTGAGCCACGCTCAACTCCCGCCGCAGCTCTTGGTTGGTGTGGTGTTGAATCACGAGGGTCGCCGCTCCGCCCGCGAGCAGAGTGGTCAAGATAATGAATTTGGTTTTGCTCAAGGTCATAAAAGCGATCGCGCTCACCGAACTGGCAGACGTCGCCGCCGCAGCGGTGGCAAGGGCCGTGGAGGAAATCGCGGCCGCCCATCCTGCCGGAGCCGCCCAGCTGCTGTGCGTCCCTAACACGCCGGCCAAAGCCGTGGCGGTGGAGGTCACTCCTCGTTTCAAGAGCAGCGCTTGCGTCTTTTCCAGGGCGCGCTCCACCCGCATTCGCGCAGCGTCCGCGCTCAACGACAATGTCGCTCCAAGCTCGGCGAAGGTTTTGCCCTCGAAAAACCGGAGCAGCAGCGCTTCTCGGTCGCGCGGTTTCAAAAGCGGGAGGACTTCGTCGACCACCGGTGCAATCGACTCGCCTTCCTTGGGGTGGTCAGGCGTGGACATTTCGGTCATTTCATAAGCGAGTTGATCGCGGGCGACGCGCCGGCGTTCGGAGCGGACCAGTTGGGCCGCGGCGTATCGAGTGCTCGTATACAGCCACCCTGCCAGGATGCGGTGGCGAGTGAGACCGCGCGCCTTGATCGCGAGGTCGGTGAACACGCTTTGAGCGACATCCTGGGCCAAATGGCGGTCTCCTCCGACCAGGCGAAGCGCGAGGGGGTAAACCCATTTGAGGTGACGCTCGACGAGCTCCGCAAACGCTTTTTCGGAGCATTCCTCGACGTAGCAGCGGAGCAGTTCGGCATCTTCCATCATGGCGGATACTTCATAGCAGCCGCGACCGGGAAAAAACGAACAAAGCGGATGCGACGTGATTCGCCTAGAGTAAATTCAATAAAACCATGGCCGCAAAAACGTGCGAAAAGACGCAAAACCGATCGCGAAAAACAGGTCTGTTGGAGCAATTGGATGCTTGAGGTGGGTCGACGCGTCCCGCGGCGATCGTTGGACGTAGTCAAAGTGCTGCGTCGATTCCCCAAGCGCTATCGCAGCCGGGGGCTAGTTCACTCGTCTCGCGGTGTGGCCGAGTCTAAATCGCGCCCCCGTGATGGGTCGCGCCACCTCAGACAGCGAGAAGGAGCGAGCGTGAGACCGCTCCACTGCTCCCTCTGATCAATTCACGTTAACGGAGGTAACCGCGAATGGGTGCCCTGCGAAGGACAGTTCGCCGCAAAATTCAAACGGATCCTTTCCGTCCTCGCCCGCGCCGTACACTTGGTTGTGGCGATCGACGATCACCCCGATGCGGAAGCTGAGGATCTTTTTTCCATTGTAGTCCGCGACGGTCAAAATGTAGCCGCGCGAGCCGACGCTGACCGCGACAGGATCGCCCATCCGGGTGTCGCGGATCCGCCGGAAGACTTTTCCTTTGCCGTCCCAGGTCACCACGCCCAGCACCTCGCGGTCGCCCCGGCAAGCCACGTAGAAGGTGTTGTTCAACGGATCCGGATTTCCTTTCGCGATCAGCGGCAATCCGGCGTCACCGAAGCGAGTGAAGACCATGCTCACCGGATTGCGGCCGACTTTGAAGGTCCCCAGCTCCTTGAGTTTTTCTGATTTTTCCCAGTCGTAGCGCGCCATCAGCGACGACGTATCCAGGATATGGATGGTCCCGTCTTCGCAGGCTGCATACGCTTTGTAGCGATCCTGGGACCAGCGGTCGATTTTCAATCCGGCCAGGACGGCGGTCGGCGATGGGATGGATTTTTCCCAAATGACGTGGGGCTTGATTTTCTCGTTTTCCGCAAAGGTAGCCGGCCATTTGCCGGGCTCCGAACCGCGGTTCTTCACCGTGGCCTCGAAGGACTCCTTCGAAGAAAGATAGCTCTCGCGCACGTATTTGAAAAGTGGAGTCAGGTCGACGATCGCGATCTTGTTTTCGGTCTTCGAGGCGACGAGGGCGTATCCATTTTTCGCGACGATCCCCGACCAGCCCATCTCGCCGTGATCCAGCGATTGCCGGGTATTGTCGTCTTTCAGCTCGATCTGACTGAGGACCTTGTTGTTGGTCTGAGACGGTCCGCCCCAAAAGCCGTTGCTCGAGGCCGCGACCGCACTCGGCGCCGCCATCGGCAGGTCAATATAACCGAGCAGTTTGAAATCGGAAAAACTGCCCTGGTTGGGCAACCCCATGTAAGGCCAAGTGTGGAACGGCAGGTACTTGGCCTCGAGGGCCACCACCGCGAGCTGTCCGCGCAAGGTCTCCGTGTCCCAGACGGTGATGAGCGCGAACTCATTCGAGGCGGTCACGGCGATCGCGGTCAGCACCTTATTGGGTGGAAACATAATCCCGGGGTACGGACGTTCGTAGCCTTCCCGGCTCGTCTGCGTTCCTAAAACGCCGAGCAAGCCCTCGCGATAAATGACCAACGCCTCGTTTTCCAGCATGCTGTAGTTTCGCACCATCGCGACCGCGTGCTGGGGATAATGGCCGAGCATTTCCTTGTAATGAACCTCCCGCGTTTGCTGGTCGGGATGAGGCGATCCGCTGGCGAAATCAAGGCGGGGGCTCAGCGAAAAAACGTGGTTGTAGTAAGCAAAAGTCTGAACGCGATCGATGCCTGGATCGTTGGCCGGATCGTCGGGCACATAGGCGACCTGCCCGCTGTCACTCCAATAGTCGTTGTCCGGTTTGCAGCCTTCGCGACCGAGTTCATACGGATTGCTCCGATTGGCGAAGGAGAGATCGCATTTGAGCGAGGGTGGCTTGTAGAGCGTGGGCCGATCGTCCGTGGCGCCAGGATTCAGTTTTTCAAACGTCGGCCCTAACCGATCGCTGATCGATTGAGGCCCCCAGAGTTCGGCGACTTTTTTGTAGGCGTCGCGGTCCACCGCCCCTTCTTTACTCAAAATACTCGCCACTTCACCGTCGGGTGCGACCGGTTGCGGTGGGATCGGCGCAGGTTCAGGCGTTTGCGCCCCGAACGACACGCTGGCACAAAACAAGATCGCGAAAGGCAGAGGATGGAGAGTCATCGTAGTGGATAAAGGGACGTTCCCAGAGCACCGAGCAAACCTCGTTCAAGTCAGCAACCGCAGGAAATCACGCTATTTAAATTCTGCCAAGGTTCCAGGCAGACTGGCATTCTCCTCCCGCCGCCGTCGGCCCGCAGGGACAATACGCGCATGGCGTTCGTTCCCTGGCGTCGCGGTTTCCGCGCTCCTGCCTCAGCTCTTCTGCAAGACGTGCAGATTCGCCATCGAGATCCCACTGAGCATGGCTCCGACGATGCCGAGGTAACCCTGGTCGGTGCCGCAGAGATAGAGATTGGACAAGCCGGTCGTACCCTGACGGTTTTTCTTCGGTGAACCGTAAACGCAGCCAGCGAAATGTCCGGTGAACTTTTCGATCGTCCGTGGAGTGAATACATCGCGAGCCACCGTGAGGTCGCGCAGCGTGGTGCCCGCGGAGAGCGGGGGAAGAAAATGTTGCGCCACCTCGCTGATGGCCTCGAGCCAGTGCTGCTTCTGGGCTTGGTACTCCGCCTCGGGCAAGTGCGCCCACCGCTCGTAATTGGCCAAGCAGGTGCACCGCAGCATTCCTTCGCTCGGGCCCGCTCCCGCGGGGTAAACAAAATTATTGGGAAGACAAAGAACGCCACTCCGCAGGTCGACCGGGTCCGCCGGTCGTTCGTAGAGGAAAGGTGAATACGCGCTGAAAAACACAATCGTGTCGTCGCCCCACCCAACCTCGGAGGGCAGCCGGTTGAGCACGTTCACCGTTTCGACAAACGAGAGGCGTCCGACCTCGGCCGAGGTGGACCGCGGCAGTTCGATCTTCGGGCGATAGAGCGCTTCGGTTTCGACGTATCCGATCGAGGATACAATGTGGTCGGCGGTGATCTCCTCCCCTGAATCCAGAATCAAGGCGGTCGCGCGGCCCCCTTGCTCGACAATGCTCCGCACTCCGCACTTCATCCGCCGCTCGCCGCCCGCCGCTCGGTATTTTTCGAGCAAGACGCGCAGGATGACCCGGACGCCCTCGGGCGGGCGGGCAAAGCCCTCCAGGAAGATGGAACGAAAAAGCACCACGAAGTCGCGAAAGGCCATGTCGCGTTCCTGCGGGCTTCCATAGTACATCATGGGGCAGAAAATCATGTCCTCCAGCAATCCGTCGCTCAGGTGCTCGCGCACCACCGCGCGCGCGGACTCGATCGGGGCCTCGAGCGAAACCCCGTCGTAGCTCTTGATCCTCTCGACCAGCCGCCGAAATCCGTCGATTTGCCGAGGGAAACGGTCGGCCACCGCCGCTTCAAAGACGGCAAAATCATTGGTGAACCGTAGCGAGATTTCCCCACGCTCACCGAAAGCGACCCGGCTCCCCTTCTGCTCGCAAAGCTGAAACTCGTCGCGGTCAATTCGGAGCTGACGGAGGAGTTTTCCCAAAGGCGTGCCCTTCACGCCTGGAGCCACGTAGTTGGTCATGGCATGCAGACCGACGTCGTACTTCCGGCCCGCGATGCTGTAGAAACCGTTGAGCCCGCCCACCGCGTTGTGCCGCTCAAAAATGCAGACCCGCTTGCCAAAATGCGCGAGGCGGATGCCCGCCGCCAGCCCCGACATCCCGGCGCCAATCACGGCCACATCGTAGTGGGTTTTTGAATTCATCCGTTCAAATCGAAGGTCGGGGGTAGACGGGGCACCCCCACCCTGTAAAACCTGTTGAACGCAGGGTGAGGGCACCCCGCCTCCATCTCGGAGCAGGGCTTCTAAAAACGAACGAGGCCGGGAAAAATCCCGGCCCAATCAGAGGCGGAGTCTCGGCGGGCATGCGCCGTCATTTCGGGGTCTGCTTACTTCTTCGCCAAGGCGTTGAACTTGGGCGTCAGGTACTCGGCAGAGCTGTCCAAGCTCGCGAGCTGCATGTAGTCGGCCTCCGGAACCTCGATGCCGTGGCGTTTGCGGAGCTCCATCACGATGTCCAGGAAGTCCATCGAATCGAGTTGCAGCTGATCGCGTAGGCGAACGTCGGGCTTGAGTTTGCTCAAGTCCTCGTCGGGTGCGATGTCAGCGATGATATCGATTACCACCTGTTTAACTTGGTCTTTGGTCATGCGTGAAACGAGTCGGGAAAGGCGGGTCAACTTACAAAGCGCTTTACGATCAGCGTCGAGTTAATGCCCAACATACCGAATGAGTTGTTCAAAATAGCGTCAACTCGTTTTGCCGGCACCGGACGATTCAGAACCAGTCCTGGCATCGCGCACTGCGGATCGAGGTCATCGACGTTGATCGTCGGATGCACGATGAGGTCAGCGAACGACGGGAGATTTCCCGCCAGCTCGAGAGCCCCGGCCGCCCCCATCGCATGGCCGATGAAGCTCTTGGTGTTGTTGATATAAGTCTCGGGGCAATCGGTGAAAACGGACCCGATTGCCTGGCACTCTTGAATATCGCCGAGGGGCGTGGCGGTGGCATGCGTATTGACGATGTGAATATCGCGCGGCGCCAGCTCGGCCCGGGCAATCGCCTTGCGCACGCATTCCGCTTGGCGCTCAGGATTGGGCAAAACGTAGTCGCTCGCATCGGAGTTCACATAATACCCAGAGATCTCCGCGTAGATCTTGGCTCCTCGGGCCTGAGCATCTTCCAGGCGTTCGAGGGTGTAGAGGCAACCGCCTTCCGAGATCACGATTCCGTTGCGCGCCTTGTCGAACGGGCGACTGGCTTTTTTTGGATCTTCGTGGGACGCGAGGGCGTTCTGGCTCTTGAAACCGGCGAATATGCCAAAGGTGTGAATACTTTCGCTGACCCCGCCGCAGATCGCAAAGTCCACTTCACCGAGCCGCAGCATTTGAGCCGCGTGGATCAGTCCCATGTTCCCCGCCGCGCAGGCCGCGCCGATGGTGTACGCGGGTCCGGTGATACCGAGATTGAGGGAGGTCTCGCCCGCCGGGTTGTTCGCGACCGTGCGGGGGTTGTGGTAGTGCGACCAATACTTGGTGTCGTAGTTAAACTTCGAGATTCCGTAAATTTCGTTCTCCGTCTCGACGTTGCCGTGCTCCGTCACGCCGATATAAATCCCGGTCCGATCTTTCGCCAGGGTGTCCAACGCGACGCCGCTGTCGGCAAGAGCCTCGCGGGCGCAATAAATGGAGATGGATCCGGCCCGCGTGCCGACGCGGACTTCTTTCTTTTTTTGGTAACGCAGAGGATCATAGTGGCAGACCCCCGCGAGCAGCTGTCCCATGTAGCGCACGTCAATCCGTTCCACCCCCGCGACGCCGTTAAGGAGATTCTGCCGGAATTCGGTGAGTGAGTTGCCGTTAGGGGCAGTAAGGCCGATACCGGTGATAACAACGCGGGAAAGCTTCATGAAATTTCGTAACGAAAAGGGCTAGCCAACTAGCCCAAGAAGGCAATACAAGCCTGCCCCGCATGAATGTTCTCGTCGTAGGTGGTGCTGGATACATTGGAAGTCACTGCGTTCGCCAGTTGGTTGCCGCCGGGCATCGTCCGGTCGTGCTCGACAATCTGGTGTTCGGCCACCGCAAAGCGGTCGCACCGACCGTGCCGTTTTACGACCTGAACCTAGGCGATGAGGCGGCCGTCGGAAAAATTTTAGTCGAGGAAAAGATTGATGTGGTGATGCACTTCGCGGCCTTCGCCTACGTCGGCGAGTCGGTCAACGATCCGCTCAAATATTATTTCAACAACGTGGTCGCGACGCTTCAGCTGCTCCGCACCATGTTGGCCAAGGGGGTGAAGAAGTTCGTCTTCTCCTCGACCTGTGCGACCTACGGCGTGCCGACGAAAATGCCTATCGTCGAAACGATGGGCCAAGCGCCGATCAATCCCTACGGGCAGACCAAGCTCGACATCGAAAACGCCCTGAAGGCTCTGGCCCACGCGAACGGTCTCAGTTTTGCTGCCTTCCGCTACTTCAACGCCGCCGGCGCCGCTGAGGACGGCTCGATTGGGGAAGATCACAATCCCGAGACCCACCTGATCCCCTTGGCGATCGATGCCGCCGTCGGCAAGCGCCCTGCCCTGCAGATTTTCGGCACGGATTATCCGACCCCGGATGGCACCTGCCTCCGCGACTATGTCCACGTCGACGACCTGAGCCGCGCCCACATCGCTGTATTCGAAAAGTTGAGCGCACCGGGAACCGCGCTGTTCTACAATCTCGGCACCGGCAAACCGACCTCGGTTCGCGAAGTGATTCGCGCAGTGGAAAAAGTCACGGGCAAGAAAGTGCCCTACGTCGAAGCGCCCCGCCGCGCCGGCGATCCGCCCGCCCTCTATGCGGACTCGTCCAAAGCGGTCAATGAACTCGGTTGGAAGATCAAGTTTCCCGAGATCGAAGCGACCGTGGCCACCGCCTGGAAGTGGCATTCGAGTCACCCGAACGGCTACGGGAAGTGAGTCCGGCGCCGGCCTATAAGTATTAACCCGGTGGATAACCGGAGCCAAATCGTCTCTCACAGGACCGGCCTGGGAAAAGACAAACACCAGCTCTGAAGGGGCGGTCCTCTCGGCTCGGTGAAGGCTCGCGCCCAACTGGGTTCGCCCTTGGCCGTCCGTACTGATTTTACGAATACCCGGGTGTCGCTCTGGCTCCGCCTCCCGCCGATCTCAATTTCAAATCTCGATTTGAGATCTTCCGAGCCTCACCGCACGAACGAAAATCCCGCGCGCAGAACCGCCGATTTGGCGCGATAGGTGATCAAACTTTCGCCGTATCCATCGAAGTACTGCATCAGAAAGTAGCTGGCAAAATTGCTCAGCTTGAAGCGCAGGGGAACGGTCAGGTCGACTTGGTAGGTGCTATGTTCCCAGCCACTGCCGGTTCGTCCGGTCAGAGCTAATTCCGGGCCTTCGTTTTTCCCGATCATCAGCCGCATTTCTCCATAGCCGCGGTATTTCTTGATTTCAGGATTGTCGCTCAGGTCAAAAACGTAACTGAAGAGACGGGGCGCCACGATCACGCGCCAGCCATCCAAACGGCCCAGGGCGAAGGCAGGGCGCACGAAGAGCATGTTCAGGCTGCGGGAATTCGGACCGTCCCGCCCATTGGACTCGTGACCGTATCCGGTTTGAAATCCGAGGAAGGTGAACTTGCCCGGCTCGCCCGGTGACTCCGGTGTTAGGTATTCATAAAAAAACTCCGGCATGTAGCTCGTGTCGTAAAACGGACTCGAGGTCTGGTTGAGCGCCCATAGCGAGCGTTGGCTATAGCCGAATTGAACGCTGTTTTTGGTGTGATCGGCGTCGCCTTCTCTGTCTCCGAAAACCCGATACTTAAAGCTCAGCTGGAATTTCGCCTCCGGAGTCTTTCCGCCGTAAATGAAGTAGACCGGTTCGTGAGCGGAAAAATGATCGCGGAAGGCTCGCTCCACGTGGGAAGCGGCGGACCGCGGGATCAGTCCTTCACGCTCGCGAGCCCGTTTCACGCCACTGTCGCTCGGATTGCTGGGCGGCGGCACTTCATTCGAAACCACCGCGGGCGGAGGCGGCGGCGTGGGCTCGGGCGGCGGGGGCGGCGGGGGTTCGGCCACGGCCACAGCCGGACGCGGCGGACGGGCGATATCGATCGCTCCACGCAGCGGAAGCGGCAGTTCAATCTCCACCACGCCCAAACCATAGGCGTCTTGGGGAAGATGGAGCACATACGAACGACGCGAAAAGGCCCCGGGGCGGATTTCTCCCGGGTCGGTCTTCTGCTGATGCAGCGTCACGGACCAGCGCCGGTCTCCGACGATCAGGGTCGCGTTGATCTCAGCCGGCGTGGCGAAACTGACCGGATCCGTCGCCGGGTTGAGCAACACCACGTCGAGCGGAACGTTCGCACCGGGCTGAACCGTTTCGGGAGAAATTGATAGGGTCGCAAAGGGATCCTCCGCCCGACACCACGTCGTCAGGCTCAACATAACCGCGAAAAGGATGGAGTTCTTCCCAAAATGAGAGCGCATGTGAAACCACCCGGGGGGTGACGGCAATTGCCTGAATGGCGAAGTTCAGAAAGGCAATCCCGCAGAGCAAAGATTGCGTTCGACAGCTAAGAATCTGGATACGGCGAGCAATCAATTTCGACACCAGATTTATGTGCCTAAATTTGATTAGCTTCGAAATCTGACCATTCATGTGGGCTTCAATCCTACCGCGCGAACATCGAGCGTCCGATTCGCAGGCTCGCCAAACTGGTTTCCCGCCCAGCCGCGATCGGCTTTGCCCTACGAACGCGTGAAGGGCCGAGCCGTCTCCAGTCGGTCACTACACTTCGGTAGCCGCGGCGACGCAACGCCTCCTTTTGCCGTGGATCGAGCCCGGAGCGTACCCGCACAAAACGCGTCTCCCGTCACTCGCTTTTTGCAATCGGGGGTTTTTGCAGTTCACTCCCCTTCCTGATGATCGAGGTCCGACAGCTCACGAGAATTTTTCGCACTTACAAGAAGCGCCCTGGTTTTTGGGGCGGCATTCGCGGCCTTTTTCGGCGCGACTTCGAGGAGATAGCGGCGGCGAAGGACATCACCTTCGACATCGCCGAAGGTGAGTTCGTCGGCTTCCTCGGACCCAATGGCGCGGGAAAAACCACCACCTTGAAAATGCTTTCGGGGTTGATCTATCCCACCTCGGGCACTGCGCGGGTCGCAGGCTACGATCCCTCCAAGCGGGAAAACGCCTATCGGCGCCTCTTCGCCCTGGTCCTTGGGCAAAAAAATCAGCTCTGGTGGGATTTGCCCGCGATCGAATCGTTTTCTCTTCTCCGTCACATCTACGGCCTGCCCGCCGACCAGTACAAAGCCACGCTGGACGAACTGGTCACCCTGCTCGGCGTCGGCGCGAAGCTCAACGTGATGGTGCGCGAGCTTTCGCTCGGCGAGCGGATGAAGATGGAGTTGATCGCCGCCCTACTCCACCGCCCGCGAGTTTTGTTTCTCGACGAACCCACCATCGGCCTAGACGTCGTATCCCAGAAAGCCGTACGTCAATTTCTCCGCGAATATAACCGGAAACACCGCGTCACCATCCTCCTGACCAGTCACTATATGGCGGACATTAAGGAGCTTTGTGAACGCGTGATCGTGATTCACAAAGGGATCAAAATCTACGATGGCGCGCTCGATCGACTCGAATCGAGCTCAGGCAGTCGGAAGAAGATCATCAAGTTTCTCCCTCGCAACGGCTCCTTTCCCGACGGTTGGAAGTCGAGTTTTGGCAGCGCAGAGCGGAACGAGGAAGGTCAATACACCGTGCGCGTCGGCACCGACGAGGTCGTCGCCGTGTCGCAGGAGATTCTTTCCACCGGGCCCGTCGCGGACATCACGATCGAAGACATCCCGCTGGAAGACGTCATCGCCGAACTTTTCGCGGCGCATTAAAAAGGCAAAGGCGCAAGGCGTGCGCATGATCCGAAACCTTTTCACAGAAGAGAACGAAGAGAACAAAGAACCGAAAGTGAGCGATGGGGATCGAGCCGTCGCGACGGTTTACCGGTTCAAAACGTGAGTATCCACTGATTGGAGATGTAGGCGGGGTGGAGATGTAGGCGGGGTGCCCTCACCCCGCAGAGACGTGGCTTTTCTGAGCGGGGTGAGGGCACCCCGCCTACAAGAAGCGCGAACCCTTTAGGACTCGTCTTAACTTGCGGCATTCGAGTCAGCGCCTCTTTGGCAAACGGCCGAGCACGCGGTGATCCTCGTCCACCCCACCGACTCTTCGTTTTCTTTGTTCTCTTATGTAAAATGTGTTCATGGAAGCGAAGCGCTTCCGCTACGCAGCTGCGCGGCTCCCGTGCAGGATCTCGCAGTCAATGTAGAATGCCGGGGGAGAGAAAGCCCTGCCCTACCTCCGACTCCTCACCCACCCTTTCGCACGCCTCAAGCGACGGCGTGCTTTTCGATAAAGGCTTTGATCGCCGCCGGCTCGGCTTTCAATAAATGCTTCACGATCGGCTTCGCCTTCAACGCTTCCAGGGTCGAGTGAGTCGGATCACGTCCGATCGCTGACACCAGGGTTTCAGGAAATTTCGCCGGGCTCGCGGTCGACAGGACGACACTGGTGCGGTCGGGATTCAACTCCTTGAACGCACAGGCGGTGTGGGGATCGATCACGTAACTGTATTTCTGATACACCTGCTTGATGATTCCCGCGATCTCCGTGTCGGTCGTGCGCGACGCGGAGAAGGTGTCCCGATTAAAGTTTTCGAACCGATAAGCCCCCGTGGTCTTAAAGGTCTGCATGATCGCGCGGACCTTTTCCGGGTCGCGGCCCACGCTGTAGTAGAGGAAGCGCTCGAAATTCGAGGCGACTTGAATGTCCATCGACGGCGCAAGGCTTGGGTGCACATCGCTCACCCGGTATTCCCCCGTGGTGAAGAGACGATAGAGGATGTCGTTCTGGTTGGTCGCGACGCGGAAACCGCGGATCGGCACGCCCATTTTCTGCAGCATCCATCCGGCCAATACATTGCCAAAATTGCCGGTGGGAACGACAAATTCCGCGTCCTCGCGCTGTTTCACCGGCAGCCGCAACCAGGCATAGAGATAATAAACGCACTGGGCCAAAACCCGGGCCAGGTTGATCGAGTTGACCGCGGAGAGACGGAAGCGTTTACGGAAATCCTGATCGCCGAAAACGTCTTTCAGCGCGGTTTGCGCATCGTCGAAGGTGCCGTCGACCGCCAAGGCATAGACATTCGACGCTCCGGTGCAGGCCATCTGACGCTCCTGCAGGGGCGAGACGCGACCGTCCGGATACAAAATGAAAATCGCGGTCCCGGGTTTACCCAACAGCCCATGAATCGCGGCCGCCCCGGTGTCGCCCGACGTCGCACCCAAGACATTGATCGTCTCCCCGCGAACCTTGCACTGGTGCTCGTAAAGATTGCCCAGGAGCTGGAGCGCGAAATCCTTGAAGGCGAGGGTTGGACCGTGAAACAACTCGAGGACAAAGAGTTTTTCACCGAGCTGCTCCAGCGGGGCGATCTTGGGATGGGAAAAGGTGGTGTATGATTTCGCGACGATACTGCGCAACGTCTCCGCCGGTATGTCCGTGGCGAATACACGAAGAAACTCGAAGCAGAGTTCGGCGTAATTCAGTTTCTCGAAACGCTTCAGCTCTCCGGCAAAAGAGGGCAACTCCTCGGGAAGAAAGAGCCCCCCATCCGGCGCAAGCCCAGTTGCGACGGCCTCAGAAAAACTGAGCGTGGGAGTCTGTCCGCGGGTGGAGAGGAAGCGCATGAGAAGACAGAAGTCAGAGGACGGAAGTCAGATGTCAGAAGACGGAGGGCGGAGTCAGTCGGACTTCGTGGCGGAGCGGAGGAGGAAGGGGCGGGGGTTGGCCATCATGCTGCCGAGCATTCGACCGAGTTCGTCGAGTTGCCCGCGGAATCGCAGAAGATTGTTCGAAGACAAATAACCGTGGGCCTCTGCATTGATCAGCCAATGCTCAGTCTCGTGGGCTTCGGCATCGGCATCACTGAGCTTAGCAACAAATGCAGCTTCATACCGGCGCTTGCCCCAGGATTCGGCAATGGCCGCGCCAATCGCGCGAGACGAACGGCGGATCTGGTCGATCAGCGAATATCGTTCTTCGGCCGGCCAAGTTTTCGAAAGCGTATAGATTTCTGAGCTCAACTGAAAGGAACGCTGCCAAACGATCAGATCACAAAAATGCCGAATCGCCGTTGCCGTCTTTCCGGGCTGACTTCCGTTTTCTGACATCTGACCTCGGACTTCTGACTTCTGCGTTTAAGCTCGATCAGATCTGATCGAGCTTAAACGCCGCATGTGCGACGCGGGCGGACTCGTCGGCGCGGTCTTGATCGATCACGACGGAGATTTTGATTTCGGAAGTGGTGATCAACTCGATGTTGATATTCGCGTCCGCAAGGGCCTGGAACAACGTGGCCGCGACGCCCGAGTGGGTCTTCATCCCGACGCCGACGACGGACAGTTTCGCGATGTGCTCGTGAATCGCGACATGGCCGCCACCGATCTCGTCGAGCACCGGCTCCAACGCCTTTTGCGCGCGGACCGAGTCACCTTGAGGAACGGTGAACGTCAGATTCGCGATGCCGTTGCGGCCGACGTTCTGAACGATCATGTCGACAATGACATTCGCGTCGGCCAGGGCGCGGAAAACTTTGGCGGCGGAACCCGGTTTATCGAGGATGTTGCTGACGATCACCTTGGCCTGGTCTTTGTCGACCGCGACGCCGCGGACGACCACTTTTTCCATGTAAGCGACTTCTTCTTTCACGATGGTTCCTGGATTGTGGTTAAAGCTGCTGCGGACTTCGAAAACGACGCCGTACTTGCTGGCAAACTCGACCGAGCGACTTTGCATCACTTTCGAACCGGATGAGGCGAGCTCGAGCATTTCGTCGTAAGAAATTTCATCGAGTTTGCGGGCGTTTTTCACCACCCGAGGATCGGCCGTGTAGACTCCATCCACGTCGGTGTAGATCTCGCATTTGTCCGCGTGAACTGCCGCGGCCAACGCGATCGCGGTCAGGTCGGAACCGCCGCGGCCCAGGGTCGTGATTTGTCCTTCGTCGTTGATCCCTTGAAAACCGGCTACAATCACCACCCGTCCCGCTTCGAGGTCTTTGATGATCGGCTTGGCGTTGATCGTGGTGATCTTGGCCTTGGTGTGCACCTTGTCGGTGAAAATTCCGGCCTGTGCTCCAGTGTAGCTCACCGCAGCCACGCCCACCCCGTGCAGCGCCATCGCGGTCAACGCGATCGTCTCCTGTTCGCCGATCGCCAGAAGCATATCGAGTTCGCGATCGCTAGGCTCGGCGCAGACCGCTTTCGCGCGGGCGATCAACTCGTTGGTCACTCCCGCCCGGGCCGAGACGACGATCACGAGTTCATGGCCTTCCTCGCGGAAAGCTTTGATACGTTCGGCAACCTTTTTGATGCGTTCGACGTCGCCGACCGAGGTGCCACCAAATTTTTGAACGATACGTGCCATGAGCGGAAGGGAAATTGGAAGCAGGAAACGGCCGGACGGCCAGGATTATTTTTGGCCGAAGAACAACGAGGGTGTTTCGAAAGAGAAAGGGCAGAAGAACGAAGGAAACGCCAAAGCTCAAAATTCCAAAAACCAGCGGGCCTGTGGCGCAGACTCTTTTGAGATTTGGACTTTTGGAGTTTGGAGTTTTGCTGCGCAGCCCTGGACGTTTATTCCGCGAAGTCGCCAATGCGCAGGAGCAACGGTGTCTCCAGGCAACTCGCGAGCTTGCTCAGTTCGGCTAAGGTCTCGCCTATCGCTCGTTCATCACTCTGGTGGGTGGTGAGGATCAACGACGCGGCATCGGCCCGTTCGCTGCTGGTTTGAATCACGCTGGCGATGCTCACCTGATGATTCGCCATCACTGTCGCTATCTGTGCGAGCACACCGGGCTGATCCTTCACCGTCATCCGCACGTAATAACGGCTCTTGATTTTCTCGAGCGCAGCGAGGCCCGGGGCGTGCCCTCCTCGACTGTGAATGGACACCGCCTCTTCCGGTAGCATCGGCGCCTTGCCGCTGGTCAGCAGCGCCACCGCATCGGCGATGTCGCTGATCACCGCGCTCGCCGTCGCATCCTGCCCAGCGCCGCGACCGATGTAGGTCGTCGTGCCCACCACATCACCGGTCACCGCGATTCCGTTGAACACGCCATGCACATTGGCCAACACCCGATCTTTTGGAAGCAAGGTGGGATGAACCCGCACAAAAATTTCGTTCGCTTCAAAATCGCGCGTGATGACCGCGAGCAACTTGATGCCGTAGCCTAAGGTCGCCGCATGCTTCAGATCGGCCTGAGTGATCTTCGCGATCCCTTCCACGATCATCCGGTCCGTCTTCACCCACACGCCATGCGCGAGATAGGCGAGAATCGACGCTTTGTGCGCCGTGTCCCAGCCATCGACGTCGAGCGATTCATCCGCCTCGGCATAACCCAGCCGCTTCGCATCGGAAAGGATGGTGCTGTAAGGAGCGCCTTCCTGAACCATGCGGGTGAGAATATAATTACAGGTGCCGTTGAGAATCCCGTAGATCAGCTTGAAGCGATTCGCCACCAGGCCTTCGCGCACCGCTTTGATGATCGGCACACCGCCCGCGACCGAGGCTTCGAAAAAGAAATGGCCGCCGTGTTTCCGCGCTGTAGTGAAAATCTCAGCACCGTGGTCGCAGAGCAGCGCCTTGTTCGCGGAAACCACGATCTTTCCCGCCTTGAGCGCCGCCAAAGTGACGTCTCGGGCAAGAGTTGTTCCGCCGATCAGCTCGCACACGATCTGAATCGACGGATCGGTGGCGATGGACATCGCGTCAGTCGTGATTTTCTCCGCGGGAATCTCCACCGCGCGGGCTTTCGCCAGATCGCGCACCGCGCCCCGACTCAACTCGAGCTTCACGCCCAAGCGAGATTCGAGATCTCCGCGCGAGCGCTCCAGGTGTTTCCAGACCCCCTGCCCGACCGTGCCGAGCCCACAGATGCCGATTTTAATCGCCGCCGGTTTATTCATGAATGGAGAAAAAACGCCCGAAGACAAAGGTTCAAAAGCTCAAAAAGCCGGCGCTCGTGGCGCGTTGATCTTGGGCCTCAGTCACGGGAAATTCGGCGTTTTTTCGCGGTCTCATTTTGCGCTCTCCCCTTTTTTGACGAACCGCGTTTCCGTGCCGTTCATCAGCCGCACGATGTTCGCTCGGTGGCGCAGCGTGACCAGAGCCGCGACCAGGCCGGCCAGGCCGATCAGCAAGGGAGGTTGTTTGAGAAAAAACGCCGCCACCGGCAGGATCAAGGCCGCGAGTATCGACGCCAGTGATACAAATCGCACGGTGTAAAACGTGGCCGCCCAGACCACCGCGGCGGCCGCGATCGCCACTGGCATGAGGACGAGCAGTCCGCCTACCGCCGTCGCCACTCCCTTGCCTCCGCGGAAATGAGTGAAGCAAGAAAAACAGTGCCCCAGGAGCGCGCCGACCAAGCCGACCACCGCCATCGAGGATGCCATATCCGGAGAATAAATACAGGTGCCCGCCAGATCGATTTCACCCGCAACGCACCGGACGAGCAGCAACGGCCAAGCGGTCGAGACCGCTCCCTTCACCGCATCGAGAAAAAAAACCAAGTCGCCCGCGCGTTTGCCCCTTTTGCCGAATTTCTCGCCCAACACCCGCTTCACATTGGTCGCGCCCGGATTTTTGCTCCCGTGCTCGAAAATATTGATCCCTTTCGAGCGCGCGACCAAGTAGCCGAAGGGAATTGCTCCGAGGAAATAACCAACGACGGCGGCGGTGAGGAGCGGGACGATCATCGGTGGCGTGAAAACAGAGCGCTAACCTGAAGACGCGGATCGGCTGCACCCGCGAGATGAACGGGGTGGCTTGCGGCCAAGCCACCCGGGCTGTCGGTTTCTCATCACAGCTGAACAAACTTCGCCATCTTGATCGCGCTGTGTCCCTTGATCTCCTTGCGCGCGGCTTCGCTCGGCTCTGTATCCACCCGCACCACCATGTAGGCGGTGCCGCCAGGGATGAGACGGCTGAGCGACATATCGGCGATGTTGACCCCGTCCTTGCCGAGGATGGTGCCGATCGTTCCAACCATGCCGGGTTGGTCGACGTTTTCCAACACCAGCAGCTTGCCGCTGGCTTCGACCTCCACTTCGCGACCATTGATATTGACGATCCGCGGTTGGCCGCTGCGGCCGATCAAGGTGCCCTGGGCCGAAAAGCTCTTGCCGTCCGGCGAAACGGCCTCGACCGAGATCAGCTCGGTGTAATCGCTTTCGGTGTTCGACTTGATCACCTCGACTTGCACGCCGAGACGCTGCAGGACCACAGGCGCATTCACGAAATTGACTTCTTCCCCGCTGATTCGCCGGAGGAAACCGCGTTGAATGGCGCGAGTGACCGAGTTGACGTCGAGGTCCGCAATCTTGCCCCAGTACGTGATGCGCAGGGTCGCGACCTGCTGAGGCGCGATCTGCTGGACCAACGTGCCGAGCTTCGTCCCCAAGTCGAGATATGGCCCCAGGATCTTAAGCGCCGCGGCGTCGATCGACGGCATATTCACCGCGTTGCGGATCACTCCGCCCTTGAGCACGTCGGCGATCTGCTCGGCCACTTCGATGCCGACCGATTCCTGCGCTTCCGCGGTCGAGGCACCGAGGTGCGGGGTCAAGACCACGTTGGGCAGCTGACGAAATTCACTCTCTTTGGCGAGCGGTTCGTCTTCATACACGTCGAGACCGGCCGCGGCCACTTTGCCCGATTTCAAGGCGGCGAGTAGCGCGGTTTCCTTGATGATACCGCCACGCGCGCAATTGAAAATCCGCAGGCCCTTCTTCGCTTTCTCGAAGGCCGCCTCGTCGATCATGTACTGGGTGTCGTCGGTCAGCGGCATGTGCACCGTGATGTAGTCCGACTGAGCCAGCAATTCGTCGAGCGTCACCGCCTCGACCTGCATCGCCTTGGCCCGGCTCGGCGCGAGATACGGGTCGTAGGCGAGCACGCGCATGCCGAAGGCCTGGGCGCGCTTCGCCACTTCGCCGCCGATGCGGCCCAATCCCACAATCCCGAGGGTCTTCTTGAAAAGTTCCACGCCGCTGAAGGTCTTCCGATCCCACTGACCGGCCTTCATCGAAGCCGCCGCCTGTGGCACCGGACGCGCACCGCAAAGGATATGAGTGAAGGTCAGCTCGGCCGTAGCGATGGTGTTGCCCGACGGTGTATTCATCACGACCACACCGCGCTCCGTGGCCGCTTCGACGTCGACGTTGTCCACGCCAACCCCGGCGCGACCGACCACCTTCAACAAGGGAGCAGCCGCAAACACCTCAGCCGTGATCTTGGTTTCCGAACGAACCGCGATCGCGTGCACGTCCTTGACCAACTCCAGCACCTTCGCCGGTGTGGAGCCGTAGGCCTCAATTACTTCGAAACCTGGCTGCTTGCGCAGGAATTCGACACCTTTGGGCGAGATCTTATCAGCGACGAGGACTTTCATGGGCAATGAGGTGCCAGCGAAAAGTCCGAATCCAGAAGGAGCAAGGAAAAGCTTTGAGGGATCGGCTCGGCAATGCGCACGTCGAAGGCGCGATTCACCCCGCAAAATGCACGGGATCTCAGGAGAAATTACCGCCGGTTTCCCTCGTAAATCCAAGTCCGAGCCGGCCAACAATAACTCAAGTTTTTGCCTTCCAGAGAGCTGTGCGGCTCGCATTTAAACTCACCTGTATTCCTCGATTTCGGCCCGGGATTCGCTTGGTGCAAAGCATGCGCGCACTCGTTGCCTCCGCTCCCTCCGCCCTCCCCGAACCGCCGGCACCGTCTCGTCGCCTCCTTCACGTCGATTCGCTGAGAGGCATTCTGTTGGTCATGATGGCGGTGAACCACATTCCCAGTGACCTGCAGATTGCGACGAATCATATTTTCGGGTTCGTCAGCGCCGCGGAAGGATTTGTTTTTCTTTCCGGATTGATGGCGGGTCTCGTGTATGCACGGCGCTACTACAAACACGGTGCGAGTGAAGTTCACGACTCCGCGGTGCAGCGGTCCGCCGGCATCTATGTTTTTCAGGTCGCGATCTACGCTCTGGTGATGCTTGGGTTGCGCCTTTTGACCGCCTGGACCGGAACGCCTCCAGCCATCGCGCCTCGGCTGATGATCGACCATCCCTGGTCCGCCCTGCTCAGCGGCGTGGTTCTCCTCCAGCAGCCCTCGCTCTTCGATATCCTCCCGATGTACTGCGCGTTTCTCCTTACGGTGCCGGTGGTGATCGTCGCGTGCAGCCGGGGCCAACGAGAGCCGGTCCTGATCGCGTCGTTTCTCCTCTGGACGTTGGTCAATCTCTTCTCTCCGCAGACTCCCTTGATTCATGGAATTCTGAATACAGGGTCCTTCAATCTTCTCGCCTGGCAGCTGCTTTTCGTCGTCGGAGTGGTCTTCGGCCATGCCTGGGCTTCCGGCCAACGTCTTTGGCCCAAGCCGCGCGCCGGGCTCACCACCGTCGTGTTTGCGATCGCGGCTCTGCTTTACGCGATCCGCCATACTCTCGTGCACCTGCCGCTTTCGGGCGAGTGGCTCGATCACATCACCAATAAAAACAATCTCGCTCCCCTTCGTTTGATCAACGCGGCGCTCCTGTTCTACTTGGTTTACGGGATCGCCGTTTATTTCCCGCGCGTCTTAGCTTGGCGCCCCTTCGCCTTCTTGGGCCAGCACTCGATGTTTGTCTTCGCAGTGCATATCCTGGCCGCGTACGCGTTGCAGGCTTTTCCTGATGTTTTTGGCACGAACGAGACTGGGCGTTGGCTCGGCACTCTGGCCATGATCGTCACGCTTTTCAGTGCCGCCGGCATTCACCAGCGGTGGCAGGAACGCGAACTCCGCAAACCGCGCGAAGTCCGCGCTCGCCAGCCTTGGCTGCCCGACCCAAAGCTGGGTCATGGATCTTGATCGGTTGGCCCAGCAGATCCGCTTCGTCGCCGAAGTGGACAAACTGAAAAACATCTTCCGCCAAACCTTGGTGGTCGAGAGTCGTCGGCCGGAAAACGACGCCGAACACTCCTGGCATTTGACCCTTCTCGCCATCATCTTGGTCGAACACGCCAACGTCCCGAATCTCGACTTGTTGCGTGTATTGAAAATGTTGATCATTCACGACCTGGTGGAGATCGATGCGGGAGACACCTTCGCCTATGACACCGCGCGCATGGTCGACCAACACGAGCGCGAGGCCCGCGCGGCCGAGCGGATTTTCGGCCTTTTGCCGAGCGATCAGGCGCTGATGCTGCGAGGATTGTGGGACGAATTCGAAGCGCGAGAGACACCCGAATCCAAGTTCGCCGCCGCGGTCGATCGTTTCCAACCCATGTTGCTCAACTGCCTCACGGAAGGCGCCGCTTGGCAAAAACACGGCATCAGTAGCGACCGCGTGATCGCCCGAAACAAACACATCGCCGAGGGCTCGGCCGCGCTCTGGGCCTACGCCTCCGCCATGATCGCCGAGGCTGTAGCCAAGGGGCACCTACAGCTCTGAACTTTCGGAGCATTCAGCCCAAGAAACGTTCTCGTCCTGCGTTTTAAGAAGAAGGACGAGAAAGATCGCCCCGACGCTTTCCGCTGCGGTGTTGTGGATACGGTCGTTTTCCTTCTTGCTCAGCTCGTCCCGCCGTGGAATCGCTCCGCCCTTTATCCTTGGTTTCAAAGTGCTTTTCTCGTCCTTACCGAGATCGGGGGAAGCTGGTCGCGCTCAGCCTATTCGTAGCCGCTGCGTCCGTGGGCTATCCCGCTAAGGGCGACGGGTTGATCGGCGTGCAGGATCTCTTGCAGGTCAAGGAGCTGAGCGCTCCGGTTTTGTCCCCCGATGGCTCCCAAGTGGTCTACACCGTCCGGTCGATCGAGGAACGCGCGGACAAGCCGGGCGATTACCTCTATCACACGCAGCTCTGGCTGGCCGCCACCGACGGACGGAGTCCACCGCGCCAGCTCACTCGAGGCGACGCCAACGCCTTCTCTCCCGCCTGGCATCCGAGCGGCGATCGTCTCGCGTTTGTGCGGGCCGAGCGCGACCGCAAACCGCAGATCTGGGTCCTGCCGCTTCCGGGGAGCGGCGGCGGCGAGGCGTATCCGTTGACCCACTACTCCCTCGGCGCCGGCAACCCGAAGTGGTCTCCCGACGGCACGCTCCTTCTTTTCAGCGCTACCCTCAGTCTCTGGGATGCGCGCCGCGAGCTCGAGATCCTGAACCCCAAGGCAAAACCCCCGCCCTTCGGTGAACGGCCCGGTCGCCAGTTCGGGGATACGGCCAACTGGGGGGACAAACGCCGCCGCGATCCAAAAAGTGGAGACAGCGAAGCCAGTGTTGCCCCCAAACCGGATGGCAATTTACAGGAGCAGCGGGAGTGGTTGGCCAAGAACGAAGCCGAGACCAACCCCGTGGTCACCACGCGACTGGATTTCTTGGGCGAACAGGACCTTGAGGCGACCGAAACGTTCACTCACCTCTACACCATCAACGCTGAAGACCCCGGGACGCCGGTGCCGCTCACACCCAATTTGGCCAGCTACCAAGACGCGGTCTGGTACCCGTCCGCCGCCGGCCTTCAGGTTCTCTTCAGCGGAGAGGCAAACGTCAGCGAGCATCCCGACCGGATCTTGGAACGCGATCTTTGGGTGGTGAATGCGAACGGCTCACCGTCCAAGCGGCTGCTGCACGACGATCAGTACGCCTACACCGCGCCCCAGCTCTCGCCCGACGGCAGCATGATCGCGTTTCTGGGGATCAATCTGAACGACGCCGGCTACGGGCACACCTTGCTGTGCATGCTCCCCACCCGCGGCGGACCGCGACGTTTTCTCACCACCCGGCTCGACCGAAGCGTGCGTCAGTTTCGGTGGGCGCCGGACAGCCAATCGCTCTACTTCGTGGTGGCGGAAAAAGGGGCTCAACTTCTCTGCCGCGTGCCGGCGGGCGGAGGAAAAATTGAGCGCCTGACCAATTACCAGCAGGGAATCTTGGACTTCGACGTCCGTTCCTCCGGTATTGCCGCCGTCATTACAAAGCCGAGCAATCCGGCCGAACTTTTCTTCCTCAATGCCAAAGGCGAGGACGTGGCCACCTTGACCACGCACAATAGCGAATGGCTCCAGGGCAAGGCGATCGCCAAGGTCGAGCGGCGCGACATCAACACGCCCGACGGCCTGCTGATCGACGCGTGGGTGATGAAGCCACCCAATCTCGAAGGAAACCGGCGCTGTCCCCTGCTGGTCGAAATTCACGGTGGCCCTCAGGGCATGTGGGGCCCGGGCGATGCTTCGATGTGGCACGAGTTTCAATACTTCGCCGCCCGCGGCTACGGCATTGTCTACTGCAACCCGCGCGGCTCCAGTGGCTATGGGTACGCGTTCCAGCATGAAAATTATCAGAACTGGGGTCCGGGCCCAGGGCAGGACGTCTTGGCCGCCGCCAGCTACGCCGCAAATCTCACCTGGATCGACCCGACGCGCCAAGTCGTCACGGGCGGAAGTTACGGTGGTTACCTCACCGTTTGGATCATCGCGCAAGATCACCGCTTCAAGGCCGCGGTGGCCCAACGCGGAGTCTACGAACTCTCGATCTTTTTCGGCGAGGGCAATGCTTGGCGGCTCGTTCCGTATCATTTTGGTGGATACCCCTGGCAACCCGACATTCGAGCTCTGCTCAACGCCCAGTCTCCTCTCTCGCATGTGACCAAGATCACCACGCCCCTGCTCATCAGCCAGGGGGAAACGGATCTGCGCGCGGGAGTGATTCAGAGCGAGATGCTCTACAAATCGATGAAGGTGATCGGTTGTCCCGTGGAGTATGTGCGCTATCCCGGCGCCTCACACGAGCTGAGCCGCTCGGGCGATCCGAAGCAACGGATTGACCGATTGGTCCGGATGGACGAATTTTTCCAGCGCTTCATCGGCCCGGTTCAACCCTGACGTCCGCGTTCGCCATGCCTTCGTATCCTTTCCAGACTGAGCTGGGCGTTTGCCAGATCGAATGGAACGATACCGGTCTGACCGCCTTTCGGCTGCCCCAAGACAAATCGCTGCCACCGGCTTCGGCGGACGAGGAAAACGCCTTGCCTTCCTGGGTGCGCGAGTTGGCCGAGCGGGTGAAAAAACATCTGGCCGGAGAGCTCCAGGATTTTTGCGCCGCGAAGTACGATTTCTCTCTCGTGTCCTCGTTCCAGCGCGCCGTTTACGAAGGCGCTCTCGCCGTGAAACCCGGGCAGACTCAGAGCTACGGATGGCTGGCGGAAAAGATCGGCCATCCGGTCTCGGTCAGCCGCGCCGTCGGCACGGCGCTCGGCCAAAATCCCTGGCCGCTCCTCGTGCCCTGCCACCGTTTTATTGGCGCAGATGGCAAGATGGTCGGCTTCTCCGGTCCGGGCGGTATCCAAACTAAACTACGTTTGCTCGCTCTTGAGGGCGCGATGCTCTTGTAGCGCTGAGCGCTGGACCGAGGTCGGACCCGAGGCCACGACGTTCGAGAAATCTGGATCAAGAACCCATCCCAGCGCGCGTCAGCACGCCCGCGCTTGATCCTTGTGTTACTTGTTCCTTGAGCCTTAATTCCCAGACTCCGATGCACGCGATTGCCAAGCTCAGGCCGGGTCCGGGATTGCAGTTGACCGAGGTTCCGGTGCCGCGCCCGGGGATCAACGACGTGTTGATCAAGATTAAGAAAACGTCGATCTGCGGGACCGACATTCACATCTACAATTGGGATGCCTGGGCGGAAAAAACCATCAAACCGCCGATGGTGATTGGTCACGAATTTGTCGGAGAAGTCGCCGAGGTCGGGAGCAACGTGCAGGGCTTTGCTCCCGGCGATTTGGTCGATGGCGAGGGGCACATCGTCTGCGGTCATTGCCGCAACTGCCTCGCCGGCCGGCGTCACCTCTGCAAGGATACAAAGGGCGTCGGCGTGAATCGCGATGGCGCGTTCGCCGAGTACCTCTGCATCCCAGCGAGCAACGCGGTCCACGTCGACCCGGCGATCCCGCTGGACGTGCTCTCCTGCTTCGATCCGCTGGGCAACGCTACGCACACCGCGCTTCAATTCGATTTGGTGGGCGAAGATGTCTTGATCACCGGCGCAGGGCCGATCGGGTGCATGGCGGTCGCGATTGCGAAGAAGGCCGGGGCCCGAAATATCGTGATCACCGACGTCAATCCCGATCGCCTCGCGCTCGCGAAGCGCATGGGCGCGACCCGCGCGGTCGACGTCCGCACGGAAAAACTTCCCGATGTCCAGCGCGAGCTCGGGATGAAGGAAGGTTTCGATGTCGGCTTGGAGATGTCGGGCAATCCGGGGGCCTTAAACGAAATGATCGCGAACATGTTTCACGGCGGCCGCATCGCCCTGCTCGGGATCATGCCGGAAACCGCCGCGGTCGATTGGAATGCGGTGGTCTTTAATATGCTGACGATCCAGGGAATTTACGGCCGCGAGATGTACGAAACCTGGTACAAAATGACCGCGATGATCCAGAGCGGCTTGGACATCTCGCCGGTTATCACCCACCGGTTTCCCTACACCGAATTTCAAACCGCTTTCGAGCTGATGCGCTCCGGCAAGAGCGGCAAGATTGTATTGGATTGGGCATGACATGAGCACCGCCTTCCTCGATCACCTGCGCGCGACCGCGGTCGAAATCGACGCGGCCGGGTTGACCAAACACGAACGTCTGATCGGTTCGCCCCAGTCCGCGCGCATTCGCCTCGCGGACGGACGGGAGGTCCTGAATCTCTGCGCCAACAACTATCTCGGTCTGGCCGACCATCCAGCGGTGATTGCCTCCGCGCACGCCGCACTGGATCGCTGGGGTTATGGCCTCTCTTCCGTGCGTTTTATCTGCGGCACCCAGTCCATCCACAAAGAACTGGAGGCGGCGCTCACTCGGTTTTTAGGAACGGAGGACACCCTCCTGTATCCATCTGCCTTTGACGCCAACGGCGGGCTCTTTGAGACCCTGCTCGGTGCGGAAGACGCCATCGTGAGCGACGAGCTGAACCATGCCTCGATCATCGACGGCATTCGGCTCTGCAAAGCCCAGCGTTTTCGGTACAAACACAACGACATGGCCGATCTCGAAGCGCAGTTGCGAGCGGCCGACGCCGCAGGAGCGCGGTTCAAACTGATCGCGACCGACGGCGTTTTCTCGATGGACGGGACGATCGCTGACCTGCCCGCCATCGTGTCGTTGGCCCAGAACTACAGCGCAGTCACCATGATCGACGACTGCCATGCCACCGGTTTTCTGGGTCGGACCGGCCGAGGCACGCACGAGCATCACGGCCTGATCGGCAAAATCGACATCATCACCGGCACGCTGGGCAAGGCCCTTGGCGGAGCGACCGGAGGGTTCACCAGCGGCCGCCGGGAGATCGTGGAGCTGCTGCGCCAACGCTCCCGACCGTATTTATTTTCCAATACAATCGCGCCGCCGATCGTCGCCGCTTCGCTCAAAGTCCTGGAGATGCTCTCGGCTTCCACCGAACTCCGCGACCGCCTGGAAGAGAACACCGCATTTTATCGCGCGGGGTTGGGCCAGGCCGGCCTCACGATCAAACCCGGCACTCATCCCATCGTACCCGTCATGCTCGGCGATGCGGTGCTGGCTCAACGCGTTTCCCAAGCGCTGCTGGAACGAGGCGTTTATGCCATCGGCTTCTTCTTCCCCGTCGTGCCCAAAGGCCAAGCCCGCATCCGCACCCAGGTGAGCGCCGCCCATTCGAAAGACGATCTGGCCTTCGCGGTCGAGCAATTCACCGCGATCAAGCAGGATTTCGTGATCTAACCAGCGCGGCGACGACCGGCTCAATCTGGGGTGTCCACGGAACACCCGGAGGCACGAAAGAAGCGATCACAGAGCGAGAGATGAGCGAACGAAGCCGACGCGTGGGTTCTAGGCTGGGGCGTTTCGGCGGTTTTTTCGTGTCCTTCGCGTGTTTCGTGGGCACTTCTGATCCATGCACCTCGACCCTGCGCTTCGGATGCGTCTCGAATCAGCCGCTCGCGACGCCGCCTCGCGGGCTTATGCGCCGTATTCGAAATTCCACGTCGGCGCCGCGGTCCTCACCAACTCGGGCGCGATTTTCACCGGCTGCAACGTCGAGAACGCGTCCTACGGCCTCTGCAACTGCGCCGAGCGCACCGCGATCTTCTCCGCCATCGCCGCCGGCGAGAAAGCGGTCAGCTGCGTGGTGGTCTACACTCCGACCCTGCACCCGACCCCACCCTGCGGCGCCTGTCGGCAAGTGATCAACGAATTCGGTCCGAGCGCCATCGTGATCTCTCTTTGCGAAAGCGACGAACGAATTGAAACCACCACGGATACACTTTTGCCCGCCGCGTTTGGTCCAGGGAATCTCGGCGCGCGCTAATCGCGAATCGACACATCCTCTGGAAATCGACTCGGAAGCATCGAGTCCGAGGTGGCGCGACCCGTCCCGGGGCGCTGGTTGGACGCCAGCAAACTAAGGAGGCCGGTATTCTGGCGCGGGACTTAAGGGAGATGGCGTCGCGTTGCCGTACGATCGGTTGTAGGCAGGGTGCCCCCACCCTGCGACGGCGGAGCCGCCCTCGGTTCGGCGACGTTCACGCGGGGTGAGGGCACCCCGCCTACATTCGAAACCAGGCGCGAGAGACCTCAGTGGCCTCTTGCGTACCTTTCAAATCAGGGGTGATCTCCGCCGCTCAAAAAGTCCCGGACCGCCACGACCACTTGGTCTCGCGGAATTTCCACTTCGCTGCGATCGGTCAAGTTGCGGATTTTCACCACGCCCTTGGCCAGCTCGTCGCCACCGTAGATCAAGGCGAGTTTCGCGCCGGTTTCGGCCGCGACTTTGAATTGTTTTCCAAAGGCGGTGTCCTTCATCGGGTACTCCACCCGAAAGCCTGAGGTGCGCAGCGCGTGGATATCGGCGAACGCGGCCAAACGCTCTTTCTCGCCGCCGATCACCGCGTAGACGTCTGGCGCTTGGACAAAATTCGGCATCAAGCCACGCTGCTCCAGGAGGAGCGCAAAGGTCATATCGCCGATCGCAAAACCGACCGCCGGCAATTCCCCGTATCCAAGTTTTCCGACCAAATTGTCGTAGCGTCCACCTCCGGCCAGGGCGCGCAGTTCGCCCTTGCGATCAAAGGCTTCGAAAACAAAACCGGTGTAGTAGGCCAGCCCTCGGACCACGCCGAGATCAACTTCGACCAGGCGACCCAAGCCCATCGCGTCGAGGTTGCCGAGCAGTTTGCGCCAGTCAGTCAGACGAGCGACGAGTTTTTCGCCGGGAATTCCAGCCAAGATCGCCTCGAGCGCAGGCAACGATTTCACCTGCAGAAAAGCGAGGATCTTGGCCTTTAACTCGTTGGTCAGCTCGCCGAATTGCTCGGTGTAGCCCTTGAAGGCGTCGTCTCCAAGTTTCTCATACTTATCGACCGCGGTCAGCACGCCGCGCACGCGCGCCTCGTCCAAACCGAGCGCCTCCAAATAATAAAACCAAAGGTTGCGGTCGCTCAGGCGGATGTAGAAATCCTGCTCCGTCAGGCCGAACGCGCTGAGGCATTGGGCGAGCAGAGCAATCAATTCGGTCTCCGCCTCGACCCCGGGCTCGCCAAAAATATCGGCGTTGAACTGGAAGAAGCAGCGGCCCCGTCCCTTCTGCATCCGTTCGTAGCGATAAAACTCCGCGATGCTGAACCACTTGATCGGCCGTTTCAGCGTCGCCGCTTTTTCTCCGACCAACCGACAGACCGTCGGCGTCATTTCCGGACGGAGCGCGACTTCGCGGCCACCTTTGTCGGTGAAACTGAAGAGCTGCGCTTCTATCTCGTCGCCCGACTTCGTCTTATAAAGTTCCAAGGGCTCCAGCACCGGCGCGTCGTATTCAGAAAAGCCGAACGTGTGAGCGGTCTGTCGCCAGAGGCGGAAGATATGATTCCGGCGCGCCAGCGTATCCGGATAGAACTCACGAAAACCGGGCAGAGTCTGAAACGTTGCCATAGAAAACGGCAACGTTGGGAGCGCCCGGGAAAATTCCAAACGCCAAATCCCAAACGCTCAAAAAATAGCATCACCGGCTCGCGCTCGTCGATCAGGCCCAAGAGATAAAAATCTTTTCCGAGTGGGCACAAAAAAAGGCCGGGCAGTGACGCCCAGCCTTTTTCTGAAAGCGATTGAACGAGGTTTAGAGTTTCTGAATGTCGAGCTTCTTGAGCAATTGCTTCAAGATTTTGCCCGACTTGAACTTCACCACCGCGCGTTCCGGAATCACCACTTCGGCTTCCGGTTTATTCGGATTGCGACCGATCCGAGACTTACGCTTCTGCACTTCGAGTACGCCGAAATTGCGGAGCTCGACGTTGCGACCTTCGGCTAGCGCTTTCATAATGATGTCGAGCGTCATCTGAACAGTCGCCACCACTTCTTTCTGCGGGAAGCCTGTCTTCTCGTAAATCTCGAGGACGATTTCGCGTTTCGTTAGGTTCGTGGACATGTTGGAATCCTTTTCTGATATCCTGTTTGGATTGCCTAAGTAATTTGCACTTCAAGCATTACGTCAACCCGCAAGACCTCTTTCTCGGCTAAAAATGAGTGAAAAAGATACGCAAAACCCGACGGGGCAACTGCCTAAAGAGATTCGGGATCTCCTAAAAGGTTCCCCCTTGCGCAATTTCTTCCCTGGCGCGGCCTTCGGTGGGGACGGCGGTCGGACCGATCCCGCCCCACCCGACGGCGAGCACGCCGAGGTGTTAAAACGCATCCGGGAATTCAACCGAAAACCGCGTGAAATTCGCGATCATTTGGACCGCTACGTGATTCAGCAGGCCGAAGCCAAAAAGGTCTTATCCGTAGCGATTTGCGATCATTATAACCATGTCCGGCGGTGCCTGGAAAACCCGGATTTGCGCGAGCAGGATTACGCCAAACAAAACATCCTTTTATTGGGTCCAACCGGGGTCGGAAAAACCTATCTGATGCGCTGTATCGCCCGCCTGATCGGCGTGCCTTTTGTGAAAGCGGACGCGACGAAATTCTCTGAAACTGGCTATGTTGGTGGAGACGTCGAAGACTTGGTGAGGGATCTGGTCAAAGCGGCCGACGGCGATATTGAACTTGCCCAGTTTGGAATCGTTTACATCGACGAAATCGACAAGATCGCCACCGCCTCGGGCACGACCGGAGGCCGCGACGTATCGGGCCGCGGGGTTCAGATCAACTTGCTGAAGTTGATGGAGGAGACCGACGTGAATCTGCAGGGGCAGAACGACATCGCGGCGCAAATGCAGGCGATGATGGATTTGCAACGCACGGGTCGGCCGCGTCGCCGAACGATCAATACACGGCATATTTTGTTTATCGTCAGCGGAGCGTTCGACAAACTGGCCGAGCAAATCAAACGACGCGTTCAGAGCACTCACTTCGGTTTCGGATCAGCCGCGAGTGCTTCTTCCACCACGAGCAAGATCGAACACGACAGCGATTACCTGCGACTGGCCCAGTCCCGCGACATCATCGACTACGGAATGGAGCCTGAATTTGTCGGACGCCTGCCCGTGCGTGTCGCCTGCCAAGCCCTGACGGCGGCGGATTTGGAAAAGATTCTGCTCACCTCGGAGGGCAGTATCCTTGCCCAGTACCGCGGAGATTTGGCCGGTTATGGTATCGACTTTGACATTACGCCGGACGCGATCCACGAAATTGCCCAACAGGCCCACCGCGAAAACACCGGAGCTCGTGGGTTGATGACGGTGCTCGAGCGAGTGTTTCGCGACTTCAAATTCGAGCTGCCCTCGACCGGCATCACCTCCTTCCGGATCGACGCTTCCATCGTCGCAAACCCAGGCGAGGCACTACGCACCTTGTTGCGTGAGAACGCCGAGCGTCAGCGCGACATCCTTCGGGCCGAAGTCACCGCCTTCGCAGAGCGGTTCAAAAGTGACCACGGTTTCGAACTGACTTTTGAGGAAGACGCGGTGACGGCACTGATCGAACTCAGCATCACCTCGGACAAGACCATCCGTGCCCTCTGCGAGGAGAAATTCCATAACTTGCACCATGGCCTGAAGCTCCTGGCCCGGGAGGGCGATTCACGTCGCTTCACCGTCTCGCGCGAGATGGTGGAAAATCCGGACAAAACCATTTCCCGACTTGTGGTGGAGCGTTTCCGCGGGGAAACGCCGACCGCTCAGGCGTGAGCACGCGCAGACCTAGGCTCACCGCCGCGGTGAATTGCCGCGGCCCGCAGCCGTTTCGCCCTTCGTTCCGCGTACGACCGGACGTTGTAAGCGCACGTTCTGTCCTTCGTGCGTTCTTCCTTTTTGGATTCCGGTATTCTTTTCCCGGGCATTCGTGTAAGGGGAGTGCAAGTCTTTCGCCTGCTTTTCATGCCTGATCCTGTCTCCGTTAACTCCATGTTTGCTCGCATCGCCCGTCGCTACGACGTGGCGAACCGCCTTTTGAGCGGTGGCGTGGACGTGTGGTGGCGTCGAAAACTCGTCGGCGCAGTCAAAGCCGTCCAACCGAGTTCCATCCTCGATCTCGCCACCGGCAGCGGCGATGTGGCCTTCGCCCTCGCGAAAGCACTGCCCTCCGAAACGGAGATCGTCGGAATGGATTTTTGCCAACCGATGCTCGATGAAGCCGAGTTGAAGAAAAAGGAAAAAGGCGGTTTTCCCAACATCGTCTTTCAACAAGGCGACGGTCTGGCTCTCCCGATCGAGGACAACAGTTTCGGCGCGGTCACGATTTCCTTCGGTCTGCGCAACATGGGAGACCGGGCCAAAGCCCTGAGTGAAATGCGGCGCATCCTGAAACCCGGTGGACGCCTCTTCGTCCTGGAATTTTCCCAACCTGAGCCTTGGTTTCGCCCTTTTTATTTTTTCTACCTTCGCCGCGTCCTTCCCTGGATTGCCGGCATGGTGACGGGCGACCGCGCGGCTTATGAATACCTCAACGCCACGATCGAGCAATTCCCCGGCCGCGACGGTCTAAGCAAGGAACTCCAAAACGCCGGCTTCACCGAGATCCAAGCCGAAGGCCTAACCTTCGGGATCGTGGCCCTGCACGTCGGAAAGAAGTGATCGGCGGAGAGTAGCGACGAGCGCGTAGCGGGTAGCGAGTAGGTCGGAGGGTTATCAGAAAAATTCGACACGCGCCGGACAACGGCGCGGCGCGCGCTTCAACCGTCGGCCTACTCGCTGCTCGCTACTCGCTCCTCCCCCCCATCACTTCTTCTTCCACGTGCCAGTGTTATCCTGTATCCAGACGCCTGACACACTGGCTTGAGCGATCTGGCGGGCGCGGGCGCGGGCGACCATGTCGACCGTGGTGCTGTTTTTCTCGGCAAGATAGGCGTAAGCCGCCTCGCGATCTTTGTTTTCCGCCGCAATCACATCCATGTCGGCGGAGCCGCTTCCTTCTCTGGCTTCGAGGAGACCGCGGTTGTTTTCGCCCACCACGCCGCGCGATTTCATCTCGTCGATTTGGGAAACCCGGTGCGCCATACGCGCCTTGACCGCCGCCGCGTCATCGGCGCGGACCAGAGCAACCGGAGCCAAGAAGAGCAGTGCGACGAGAAAACGGAGGAGATAGTTTTTCATAAGCAGAAGGAAGGAAAGGCAGTGCTATTTGGCCACCGTGGTGGATTTTTTGTCGAGATCGCCGAAGAAATCGTTGAGCGCTTTCTCCAGTTTCACGTTCACGTTTACGTTCGCGTTCACCTCGATGGGATCGAGCTTCACGTGAACACATCCGGTGAAAATTCCAGCGAGGAGAATGGCGGACAAAGCGCGATACATAAAGGAGAGCGTAAAGATCGAACGGGCCAGAGCAACTCAGGTTTCACGGACCAAACGAGAGGTGTTGGTCCATTCCATACCGAAGCACATCGGACAAAGGACCCGCGACCTTGACGTTTAGACGCACTTTTTTCACCGCGTCCGTCTTCGCTGGGTGGGCCACGATATGCAACACCACCAGCGCCTCTTTTCCCTGACCGCCGAGATCAATTCCTCCCTCGATCGATTCAACCATCAGCGGCTGCTCTCCGTTTTCGATCGCCTCCAGAGTTTGATGGGCGGGAAACGCTTGCGAAAACGATCGCCCCATTTTTCTTAGCCAAGCGGGGGCGAGGCTGATCCGCGCCGGCACCTGTGAGCTGAGAAGCCCAGGGGACGGAGCGAGCCGAATGCTGGCATTGGCCTCGGGCCGCAGCTGCAGGGTGCCGTGGCCAAACTCAAATCCTTCCTCGACGCTCCAACGCACCTGAATCTCCGCATTGATCGTGCCGTGAGCCTCCGCCACCGCGTTGGGCAAATAGGTCCGCAACGCCGCTAGGTCCAGCGCTTCCACCCACACCTTGGTCTCGATCGGAGAATTCGTGGAATCGATGACGAACTCGCCGCACGCGATCCTCGCTCCCAATATTTCCCCGTGGATGCCTAAAATTCGTATCCGATTAGCGGATTCAACTTGGTAGTCGATGACCCCCTTTTTCAACGAGGTTTCCCCCACTTTCAGTTCGCCGAAAACGAGGCGCTGCGGGGTGGCGCTCGTCCACGCCGGGAAATCGGGACACTCCAGCCGACCGGCCAATTCGGAGAAGGTCCAATCGCCGGCCGCGTCGCTTAAAGAGCCGCCGGAGAGCTCAAATTGGAGCGAGCCTGCATAGCCGGAAGGAGCGATCCCGCCGTTTCCGCGAAGAGAGACCGTTCCTGCGGCTTGGAAGCCGAGAACGCCGGGAAAAAACCGCGTTGCGACGGTTTCGAACCACGAGGAAAGATCGACCTCGGCCTGAGGGATCCGCCACGTGCCGGTACCCCCTGCGGTCTTCACCGACTCTGCTCGGGCTTTCAGCCCTGGGCCGGCAAAAACGAGCGAAACGGTTTGATCGCCCGCCTCCGATGTGGCGAGTGTCGCCGTCCAGTGAATACCCATTTTCGTGGATCCGAACGGAATGAAGTCTCCCGAGAGGGAACCATCGATCGGTGGCAACACCGAAGCCGCCGCCGAGGCACTGACCACGCCGAGAATGTTAAGAGCAAAGAAGATCCAGCGGCGACCTGAATGCACCCCGCTGTTCTCGGAGGTTAACTGCGTATGAGCAATGGCGGAATAGACCAGGGATCAAGTAACAAGGACCCAGTATCAAAGAACCGCGCGCGCGACGCGCGGGGCCACACCTCTTCTTGCGAGGGAATACGAGCCGCTCTCGCACTTTCACACCTTCAAACCTTCTCACCTTCACACTTTTCAAGGCACATGCACCGGAGGGAGCGACCAGATATCCTGGGAGTACTCGCGAATGGTTCGGTCGCTGGAGAATTTTCCGACTCGTGCGGTATTCAGGATCGCCATACGCGCCCACCGGGACGGATCGCGGTAGGCCGCGTCCACTTTTGCCTGCGCGTCGCTGTAGGCGCGGAAATCGGCCAGAACCATGAAGGGATCGCCCCCGCCGAGGATGCTCTGCTGAACCAGGCCAAACGCGCCGTGCTCGTTCGGCGTGAAGTAGGACGAACCCAACCAATCGACCACCGCGCGAATTTCGTCGTCGGAGTTGTAGATATTCCACGGGTTATAACCCTGCGCTTTCATCGCCTGCACCTCGTCCACCGTCAGGCCGAAGATGAAGATGTTGTCCTCCCCCACTTCCTCGAGGATTTCTACGTTGGCCCCGTCCAGGGTGCCGATGGTCAGCGCGCCGTTGAGAGCCAACTTCATGTTGCCGGTGCCCGAGGCTTCTTTGCCCGCAGTCGAAATCTGTTCGGACAAGTCGGCCGCCGGGATGATTTTTTCCGCGAGCGAAACCCGGTAATTGGGAAGGAACGCGATCTTCAACTTTCCGTTGATCCGTTTGTCCTCGTTGATGTGTTTGCCGATCACATTGATCGCGCGAATGATGTTTTTCGCTAGGTCGTAACCCGGCGCTGCTTTAGCCGCGAAGACGAAAACCCGCGGCACAAGATCGAGCGACGGATTCTGCAGGAGGCGGCGATAGAGCGCGATGATGTGCAGCAAATTCAAGTGCTGCCGCTTGTACTCGTGAAGCCGTTTGATCTGCACGTCGAAGAGCGCGTCCGGCGACACCTCGATCCCACAATCCGCTTTGATCACCGCGGCTAGCGCCACTTTGTTGGCCCGCTTGATCGCCATGAATTCCTCTTGAAAACCCTTGTCTTCCGCCACCGGCTCGAGGCCGCGCAGCAGGTCGAGATCGCGGACCCAGGCGGACGAGCCAAGCGTACGGGTGATCAAGGCCGAGAGCTGAGGATTGCAATCGAGCAGCCAGCGGCGCGGCGTGATGCCGTTGGTCTTATTTTGGAATTTACCTGGATAAAGCGCGTCGAATTCCGGGAAAAGCTGGGACTTGAGCAACGCGGTGTGGAGCGCAGCCACGCCGTTGACCGCATGCGAAGAAACCACGCAGAGATTGGCCATGCGGACCGCCTTCGAGCCGCCCTCGTCGATCAGCGAGCAGGCCTGTTTCTTCTCGATGCTGCCCGGCCACTTCGCTTCGACCACCTGCATCAGGCGGGTGTTGATGTCGAAGATCAGTTGTAGGTGCCGCGGCAATACACGCTCAAAAAGCGGCACGCTCCATTTTTCCAGGGCCTCGGGCAGCAAGGTGTGATTGGTGTAGCCGAAGGTGCGATTCACGATCCCCCAGGCGCGATCCCACGGCATGTGTTCCTCGTCGATCAGGATGCGCATCAACTCCGGGATCGCGACGGTTGGATGCGTATCGTTCAACTGGATCGCCACTTTTTCCGCGAAATTGTCCCAGCTGTTTCCCTTCGCCTCGGCCCGGAAATGGCGGCGAATGATGTCCCGCAGCGAGCAGGCGACGAAGAAATATTGCTGGACCAGACGGAGCTCTTTCCCGTTCTCCGTCTTATCGTTTGGATACAGGACCTTCGAGATCGTTTCGCTGACCGCTTTTTCGCGCACCGCCTCGACATAGCCGCCCGAATTGAAGGCCTGGAGGTCAAATTCCTCGGTGGACCTCGAGCGCCAAAGCCGCAGCAGGTTCACGGTCTTGGTTCCGTAGCCGGCGATCGGAATATCGTACGGCACGCCTTGGACCGACTTTGTATCCACCCAGCGCGGACGATAATTTCCCCGGTCATCAAAGACGTTTTCCACCCGGCCGTAGAGCTGAATGCCGACCGCATACTCCGGCCGCATCACTTCCCACGGCGTGCCGAACACCATCCAGCTGTCGGGATGCTCGATCTGGTGCCCGTCGACGAACTCCTGCCGGAAGAGGCCAAACTCATAGTGAATTCCGTATCCGATCGCCGGATAATCGAGAGTGGCGAGCGAATCGAGGAAGCAAGCGGCGAGGCGGCCCAGACCGCCGTTGCCCAAACCCATGTCGACCTCCTGCTCGCGAACGGTTTCAAAATCGATTCCCAGCTCCTTTAGCGCGGTCACCGCGACATCGAAATGCCCGGAGTTGTAGAGATTGTTTTCCATCAGCCGGCCCATCAGGTACTCCAGGGAAAAATAGTAGAGCCGACGGACGTTCTGATCGTTGTGAACGCCCTGGGTCACGATCAAGCGGGCCAGGATGTGTTCTCGCACCGCCATGGCGGTCGAGATCCACCAATCGCGCGGCTGTGCGGTGTGGGTGTCGCGCGCCAGGGTATAGGTGAGGTGCCGCAGAATCGACTGTTTGAACTTGGCGGTCTCGGGGACCACGATCGGCTGGGCCACTTCGGCACCCGTCGGTACCGTCGTGGAGGGTTTTGAAATCGTCTCGTTCAGGGAGTTAGGAAGTGCGCACATGCGAGGAAGATAATAAATAAACAAACCACGGACCGTGCCAACGGACAATGAAGTGTAAGCCGTAAAATGCGGCTAAATTTTTCCGCCCTCGCGTCAAATCCTCGCGGCACCGGGCGGCCACGATCGCTTATTTTCCAAAACGCCGGGTCAATTCTCCATGGCTCAGCTCGACCAAGGTGGGCCGGCCGGAGGGACTGGTGAGTGGATTTCGGCAGCGAAAAAGCTCGGTCACGATGGCGTGAATCTCCGCCTCGTTGATTGTTTCCGGGAGCCGAGTCGCGCGCGTCGCCGAAAAACGCGCCAGCTCTTCGCGGGCCAAGTTGAGATCCTTGGCGTGGAGCTGTCCGTCGCGCAAAAGTCCGAGCAGGTCGCGCACACAGCCTTCCGCATCCGCCGGCTCCATCCAATCGGGCACCGCCTCCACTCGAAAGAAATTGCGCCCAAACTCCGCGATTTCGAACCCGTGCTTGGCCAGAAAACCTTGCGCGTCCAGCAACATGGCCGAGGAAATCGTATCCAGCTCGATCGGCACCGGCAGCAACAACCGCTGACTCGCGATCGAACCCGAAGCGAAGGCCGTCTGCAGGCGCTCATACCAGATTCGTTCCTGCGCGGCGCGCCGATCCAATAATCCAATACCGCTCGCGGTTTCAAACACCGCGTAGTATCGGTGAGCCAAACCTAAAAATCGCCACGTCCGCGCCAGTTGCGCATTCGCGTGAGGCGTCGCCGGTGCTTCAGATCCGCGGCCCGCGCCTACCGGAAGGTTCGGAGGAACTGACAAGCTCGGACCGCTTCCCGGGTGGAGGGTCACCACGCCGGCGGGCCAAGTCGCGTTCGGCCCGGTCGGGGAAACCGGCGCGGCAGCGCTCCGACTCGGCTCGGGTGGAGCCCAGCGCGGCTGCGGCAGCGGCGCGGAGGTGGCCGAGACCGGCGCAGCTCCGACCGAACCGACGTTGACCGGAAAAAGCGGCGCGGGAATGGCCGTCGCGTGAGTCTCACCCAATTCCCGGAGGCGGCTCAAAATCGTGCGGATAACGAAGGATCGCACCGCCGGTTCGCTGCGGAAGCGCACCTCGCGTTTCGCGGGATGGACATTCACGTCCACGTCGGCCGGAGGAATCTCGAAGAAGACGAAAGCCACCGGATAACGCCCCTTGGGCAACGACTCGTGATAGCTCTCGATCAGAGCGTAGTTCAGGGTGCGGCTGTCGACCGGCCGCTGGTTGATGAAGGTGATCATCTCGTGGCGGGTCGCCCGACCCTGCCCTGGCACCCCAATCAGCCCGGTGATCCGCATGCCTTGTTCAGCGGCATCGAGGGGCATCAGACCTTCGCCGACCTGGCGTCCGAAGATACCGGATACACGCTCGGCCAAGGTCGAGCATTGGGGCGAACGAAAAATGATCCGTCCATCCTCGATCAAGGTGAATCCCACGTCGGGAAAGGCCAAGGCGTACAAGCGCACGCCATGGATGATGTGGGCGGCCTCCGTGGTGTCGCTCTTCAGGAACTTGCGCCGCGCCGGCACGGAATTGAAGAGCTGCGCCACCTCGATCCGCGTTCCGACCGCGCGTCCGCACTCGCGCACATGCACCGCCTTGCCACCGTTGATCAAGATCTCTGTGCCCACCTCGGCGTTGGCCTCGCGGGTTTGTAAGAGAAAACGCGATACGCTGGCGATCGAGGGCAACGCCTCGCCGCGGAAGCCAAAGGTCGTGAGCCGATTCAGATCATCCGCCTCGGCGATTTTGCTCGTGGCGTGACGCTGGAGGGCGAGCAAGGCGTCGTCCTTCGACATCCCCGAGCCGTTGTCTTCCACCCGCATCAACGAACGCCCGCCGTGGCTGAATTCGACCTCAATCCGCGTCGCGCCGGCATCGAGCGCGTTTTCCACCAACTCCTTCACCACGGCGGCCGGACGCTCGATCACCTCGCCAGCGGCGATTTGATTGGCGACACGATCGGAGAGAACGCGGATGCGAGACATGCGAAATGCGACTCAGGTCAAAGAAGACGAGAGGATCAAACCTTCAAACCGGTGTCACCGAGAACACAGCGGTTGGACCCAGAGGTCATGGAAGAAACATTGTAGCCGGGGGCGCCGACCAATGCTGTCCGGTCACAAGCCGTTGAGGAGTAGTTGGTTATCGGAAGCATCTTGAGAGTTGGCTCCGTCTGTAATTTTAAGTGGTTCCCCTAGAGGGACTTGCTGGAATGGGTTCACCGAAATGATTTGCAGCATTTCTGTGAGGGAGCGCTCGATTCCGAGTTGTCTGCGGAGGATGGCTACAAGCAGATATGCGGAAATGGCGGTCCAAATTTGGACCCGCACAGCGTTTGGTGTAGTGCCTACGAACTTACGGATTCGGAGGTTCTGTTTGATCCAACGGAAGAAAATTTCGATGCGCCAGCGCTGGCGGTAAAGTTCACTGACTTCGAGCGCGGAGAGAGCCCAA
>Ga0070717_10000036_pt1 | contig 125184 bp, 96 predicted proteins | sample LARL113metaG_FD_71366 | JGI IMG/M metagenome (GOLD analysis project Ga0070717, IMG submission 71366) | Corn, switchgrass and miscanthus rhizosphere microbial communities from Kellogg Biological Station, Michigan, USA - LAR L11-3 metaG | ecosystem: Host-associated > Plants > Roots > Rhizosphere...
CGCCGCGGGCGGGCGGGACGCCCGCGAGCCAGCCGGCGCGGGACGCCGGCGCTCCTTGAACCGCAAATCATGAAAGTCACGATCCTCTTCAAGCCGGAACGCCGTCGTCTCGACGGCTGGCCGAGCGGCGTCCCCGCCGCGGGCGGGCGGGACGCCCGCGAGCCAGCCGGCGCGGGACGCCGGCGCTCCTTGAACCGCAAATCATGAAAGTCACGATCCTCTTCAACAAGAGCGAGGGATACGAGGAGTACCCCGGCGCGAACATCGAGAAGCAACTGAAGCGTCGCCGCAAGAAGAAGACCGACATCGAGGCGATCCGCGACGCCTTGCGCGCGCTCGGCCACGAGCCGGCGGTGCTCGCCGTCGACGGCCGGCCGCAGACGCTGACGAAGATCGTCCGCGACACGTCCGACCTCTACTTCAACCTCGTCGAGTCGTACGGCGGCGACGACACGAAGGAGATGCACTTCGCCGCGTTCCTCGACCTCGTCGGCAAGCGCTACACCGGCGCGAGCCCCGCGGCGTCGTACCTGGCCATGGAGAAAAGCGTGGCCAAGAAGATCGTCCGCTTCCACGAGCTCTACACCCCGTACGCCGCCGTCGTCTACCGCGGCCGCATGGAGCACGCGGCGCAGGACATCCGCTTCCCCGTCATCGTCAAGCCGGCCAACGAGGACGCCTCGAAGGGGATCGACGCCGGCTCCGTCGTCTCGTCGATCAAGGAGCTGATGGAGCGCATCGAGTACGTGCACGACGAGTTCGACTGCCCGGCGCTGCTCGAGGAGTACATCGAAGGCCGCGAGATCTACGCCGCGATCCTCGGCAATGAGCGCCCCGAGGCGCTGCCGCTCGTCGAGCTCGATCTGTCGAAGCTCCCCGAGGGGATGCCGCACATCGCCGGCTACGAAGTGAAGTTCGACGTGCGCACCGAGGCGTACAAGAAGACGAAGTCGGCGCCGGCGCGCGACCTCGACGAAGAGACGACCGAGCGCATCCAGCAGGCCGCGCTCACCGCGTATCAGGCGCTCAAGCTGCGCGACTACGGACGCATCGATCTTCGCCTCGCGGAGAACGGCCGCGTCTACGTGATCGAGGCGAATCCGAACCCGTGGCTCGACCCGACCGCGGAGTTCGCGATGGCGGCGAAGGAGAGCGGGCGGAGCTACAACGACCTGATCGGCGAGATCGTGGCGTCGGCGATGCGGCGATAGCGCGCCAGCGCCTCGCGCAGCAGCTCGATCGAGCGCCGCAGGTCCTCTTCCTTCAGCACGTACGCGATGCGCACTTCGGAGCGCCCGCGCTCGCTCGCGTAGAAGCCGCTGCCGGGGGCGACCATCACCGTCGCGCCGTCGTGCGCGAAGTCGGTGAGGAGCCAGGCGGCGAAGGCGTCGGCATCGTCGACCGGCAGCCGCGCGATGCAATAGAACGCGCCCTCGGGCTTCTCGAGATAGACGCCGTCGATCGAGCGCAAGCCCTCGTACAGGACGTCGCGGCGGCGCTGGTACTCGGCGACGACGTCGCGCGTGTAGTCGTCGCCGAGGGATTCGGCGCCGACGGCGATGAACTGCGCGAGGCCGGGCGGCGAGAGCCGTCCCTGGGCCATGCGCAGCGCGGCGTCGTAGACCTCGGCGTTGCGCGTGACGAGCGCGCCGAGGCGGATGCCGCAGGCGCTGTAGCGCTTCGACAGCGAGTCGACCACGATGACGAAGTCGTCGGCGTCGTCGAGCTCCAGCGCGCTGATCGCCTTGCGCCCGTCGTAGACGAACTCGCGGTAGACCTCGTCGGAGACCAGGAAGAGGTTGTTGTCGCGGCAGAACGCGGCGACGTCGTCGAGCTCCTCGCGCGTGTAAACCGTGCCGGTCGGGTTGTTCGGATTGCAGAGGATCACGATGCGCGTCCGCGGCGTGAGCGCCCGCTCGAAGACCTGCCGCGGCGGGAGGTGGAAGCCGTCGCGGCCGCGGCTGGTGACGGCGACGAGGTTCAGCCCGGCCATGGTGGCGAAGGCGCGGTAGTTCGCGTAGAACGGCTCGACGACGAGGACGTCGTCGCCGTCGTTCGCGCAGGCGAGGAAGGCGAAGAGGATGGCCTCGCTGCCGCCGGTCGTGGCCAGGATCTGCCCGGTGCCGAGCTGCAGGCCGAGGCGCTTCTCGTAGTAGCGCTGCAGCGAGCGGAGGAACTCCGGCGTGCCGCTCGACGGCGAGTACTCCAGGACGGTGTCCTCGAACTCTTTCAGCCGCGAGCGCATGCACGCGGGCGTCTCGATGTCGGGCTGGCCGATGTTGAGGTGGTAGACGTGCACGCCGCGCGCTTTGGCAGCCTCGGCCAGCGGCACGAGGCGGCGGATCGGCGAGGCCGGCATGGCGCGCGCGCGCCGCGAGAGCTCGAGCGCCCCCGCGGCGCGCGCGTGACGGACCGAGCTCATTTCCTCTTCGCCCGCCCCCGGGCGCGTTCGATGGCCCGCGCGCGCTCGCTGCGTTCGCCGGGCGCGGCGTTCCGGGCGTTCACCGACTGCTTGGGCTCGCCGTAAACGTCTCCCTTGTCACTCGCTTCCGAGTGCTCGCGTCCGCCAACTTTGTAGAAGTCGGGGTTGACATTGATGTTCTTGCTCATGCGATGGATCAGTGCGAGCGGCGTGCCGCGGGCGGGGGATAATAAACGCAATCCCGCCGTCGCGGCGATGGTCCAAGGCAGCGACGCATTCGCGAAGGACAATGAATATGAAATCTTAGATTGGAGGACGACTGCCACGTCTTCGGTGCCAAAGAGCCACAATTTCAATACGCTCCGGTTCGCCGAGAACGCGATAGTAAAGGTAGTATTTGATTGTCGGCAGAAAAATTCGTCGCACGTTTGGTAACGCGACATCCTTTGCTCTACTCCCTATGCGAGGCTGTCCCGCGATGAGTATGAAGGCCTGCTGCACCTCTTGGCGCACCGCGTTCGGTGTCGCAGTTCGATTGATGCGCCACCAGTCGTCAGCTTCGCGAATCTGCCGTGCGGTTAGCGCCGTGACTACAATCGGTAGCGACCCGGTCATTCGCGGCTACGCAACTCCCGAAGTAATTCTTCGGCGGGAATCGTTTCGCCACGGTCGGCCTGCGCGATAGATTCCAGGAGCACGGCTTTGAGTTCCGCATCGACCTCGAAGGATTCTTCCCCGTCGAGCGCCAGGAGCATAACGTCAGCGCCCTCAGGAAGTTCTGCGTCGACGACTACTTGGCCATTGATGACTTTACCAGAGGCAACTTGCATGTGTAGATTCTACGCCGGAGCAGATCAGCGGCTATTGCTCGTGTCGAGCCCTTCATCTTGGAGGATGACATTCAAACATCCGGCCGGGCCATCGTCTGATTCAAGCCGAGATGTCCACCATGGATAGCTCGGTTGCGGCTGCCGAGTAGCGGAGACTCGGCCTGCCGAGCGCACGCTGTGTCTGCCCAACTCGCCGATAACACGCAAATCCGGCCGCTCCGGGGCATGCGCCTGCCACAGTTCAGCTCCGTGACGACGAGTTCAATGATGGCGGTATGGCGGGGCTGGCGCGGCATGGGGCCCGCCAACAGTCGCGTCGCAGACGCTCGGGTCGCAAGCCGATTTCTAACGCCACCGGCTGACTGTCGTCCGCGCAGGGTGATCTGCGCCCGCCACCCACCCGCGGGCGGGGGATAATCATCGCCATGGTCCGACAAGTCATCGCCTGGGGAGCGGCCGGAGGCATCCTCATCGCGCTGCTGAAGGTCATCGAATACAAGCACTTCGTCCGCGAGTATCCGTCCGAGCTCTACGGCGGCCTGGTCGCGCTCATCTTCACGGCCGTCGGCATCACCCTCGGACTGAAGTGGACGCGCACCAAGGAAGTCGTCGTGGTGAAGGAAGTGCCGGTGCGGATCGGCGGGCCGTTCGTCCTCGACGAGGCCAGGCTGCGCGAGGTCGGGCTCACCCAGCGCGAGCACGAGATCCTCGGCCTCATCGCCCGCGGCCTCAGCAACCGCGAGATCGGCGAGGCGCTCTTCGTGTCGGAGAACACCGTCAAGACGCACTCCTCGCGGCTCTTCGAGAAAATGCAGGTCAACCGGCGCGTGCAGGCCGTCCAGCGCGGCAAGGAACTGGGGCTCATCCCCTGAATCACCCGTTGGTTGACCCGAAATCACCCGAACGGATGACGACAGCGAAGGCGTCGCCGCCCTACGTTGCGGCGCAAAGGAGACGCAAATGAAACGAACGGTCCTCATCTTCGGCCTGATCTCCGGCGTCATCTCGTCGGCGATGATGTTTCTCAGCGTGTCGCTGATCCACCGCGGCACGATCAACTTCGACAACGGCGAGGTCATCGGCTACACCGCGATCTTCCTCTCGTTCCTCCTGGTCTTCTTCGGCATCCGCTCCTACCGCGAGCGCAACGGCGGCACGATCACCTTCGGCCGCGCCTTCGCCGTCGGCATCCTGATCACGCTGATCTCGTGCGTCTTCTATGTCGCGTCGTGGGAAGTCATCTACTTCAACCTCATGCCCGACTTCAGCGACAAGTACGCCGCGCACGCCATCGCCAAGGCGCGCGCGAAGGGCGCGGACGAGGCGAAGCTCGCGGCGATCAAGAACGAGATGGCGCAGATGAAGAAGATCTACGACAACCCGCTGGCGAACGCCGCGGTCACGCTGATCGAGCCGCTCCCGGTCGGACTGATCGTGACGCTCGTCTCGGCCGGAATCCTGCGCCGGCGGCGCGCCGTGCCGCCGGCGGCGACCGCGACGCTGGCCGGCGCGCGCTGAAACGATCGGACCTCCTCCGACACTACGTCGTGAGGAGGTCCGCCATGCGGATTCGTATTTTCATCGCACTCGTGCTCGCCGCCACAGCCGCCAACGCCCAGATCCTGCAGGTTCGCCAGTACGCCGCCAAGTTCGTCTGCGGCAACGCGTCGGACGCGCAGATCGGGACGTTCGACTTCGCACCCGGCAGCTACTTCACGTCGATCAACGTCCACAACCCGGCGCTCACCGCGGCCGTCGAGTTCCGCAAGAAGTTCGCGTTCGCCGAGCGGAACGAGCAGGGCGGAAGGATCTCGGAATGGTTCGGCGCCACGCTCAAGCCGGACCAGGCGATGCAGGTCGATTGCGGCAGCATCTACAAGCACCTCGGCATCGCCCCCGGCACGTTCATCGACGGCTTCGCGGTCATCCAGATCGGCAATACGAGGCAGGAGCTCGACGTCGACGGCGTCTACACCGCGTCGCCGGGCAACGGCGTGTCGAGCATCCACACCGAGCGCGTGGCCGGGCGCATCACGCAGTAGTCAGCGCGGCGCGAGGTCGTTGCGGATCGTCCTGCCGCCCTTCATCACGAAGCGCACGCGCTCGAGCTCGGAGATGTCGGCGAGCGGATCGCCGGCGACGGCGACGAGGTCCGCGAATCGTCCGGGCAGGATCGCGCCGACGCGGTCCTGCCAGCCGAGCATCTCCGCGGCGTTCGTCGTGATCGCGCGGATGACCTCGAGCGGCGGCATCGGCAGCGACGCCAGCACGGCCGCGCTGGCGGCGCCGCGCGTCGTGTCCGGCACGTACCAGCACATGTCCGAGCCTGCCGCGAACTTCACGCCCGACTGCAGCACGCGCCGCGCGAGGCTCTCGTAGCGCCGCCGCCCGGCTTCGCTCGAGCCGCGCGGGCCGAGGACCTTCGCGTAGAACGTCGGCGTGAGGTCGAAGAAGATCCCTTTGTCGCGCATCTGCTTGAGCTGCTCGTCAGTGACGCGGTTGCCGTGCTCGACGCTGTCGACGCCGGCGTCGATGGCGATCTGGATGCTCGGCGCCTCGATGGCGTGCGCGGCGACGCGGAGGTGCTGGCGATGCGCCTCGTCGACGATGGCGGCCATCGCGGCCGGCGTGATGTTGTCCTCGATCGCGACCTTGATGACGTCGGCGTCGTAGGCGATGTTCTGCTCCACGGCGTCGCGGCCGTCGTCGGCGCTCGCCACTTCGAGGAATTCCTGCCGGACGATGGCGTCGGCGAGGGCGGGATTGAGGTTCCGCACGTACGCGCCGCGCTGCGTGATCTTCCGCCCCGCCGCCAGCATCCTCGGCCCGGGGACGCGGCCGCGGTCGATGGCGTTCCGCAGCGCGACGTCGCCGTCGATGCCGGAGTGGCCGAGGTTGCGCACCGTGGTGAAGCCGGCCTCGAGATCCTCGCGCGCCAGCTGCGCGCCGAGGAGCACGCGCTCGCCCGGCGACATCGCGGCGATGGCCAGGAGCAGCCCAGGGACGAACGTGCCGTTGTAGCGCGTGTCGACTTCCGCCTGCACCGGCACGGTGACGTTCAGGAGCAGGTGGGTGTGGCTGTCGATGAGGCCCGGCAGCAGCATGGCGTCGCCGAGGTCGATGACCGCGGCGCCCGGCGGCGCGTCGAGCTTCGCGCCGACCTCGCGAATGCGGTCGCCGTCGATCAACACCGCGGCGGGCGAGAGCACGTTGCCGGTGCGAGGATCGAGGAGCCGGCCGGCTTTGACGAGGGTGAGCGGTTCGGCGAGGAGCTGCGCCGACCAGAGGAGCGCGATGGCGAAGGCCGTCATCCTGAGGGAAGCGAAGGCTCCTGGCGCGGGCTTCCGCCCGCAACCGATCTGCGGTGCCTGAGTGACGCCGTGGGATGTGTTCGGCCACGGAAACTCAGAACGCAGAATGCGAATGCAGAATCGAGAAACAGGCGGAGCTTTCTTCATTCTGCATTCGCATTCTGCGTTCTGAGTTTCTGTGCGATGGTGACGGGAATGCCTAGTACTCGCCATAGCGCCCCTTCACCGAGTCGAGCAGCTTGCCGCTGTCGTAGCCGACGCCGTCCTTGAACACGAGGGCGACGTTCTCGATGTCGGCGATGCGCGCGGCGGGATCGCCCTTGACGACGACGAGGTCGGCGTTCTTGCCGGCGGCGATCGAGCCGATGGCGTTCTGCCGTCCGAGGAACGTGGCGCCGTTGAGCGTGGCGATGCGGATCGCTTCGACCGGGGTGAAGCCGGCGTCGACGAGGAGCTCGATCTCGCGCTGGTCGCCGAACCCCGGCAGCACGCCGCCGGCGCCGACCGGATCGGGCCCGGCGAGGAGAAGGCCGCCCGCGGCGACGAAGGCGCGCTCGAGGTCCATGTCACGGCGGAGCAGCTGCGCCGCCCGCTGCGCCGCGTCGCCGGTGGCGCGGTTGCGGCCGTAGAGATACGCATCGCGCAACGACGGCGACATCGCCTGCAGCACCGCGGGCCGCAGCGGCGCCGCGCCGGCCGCGGTGCTGGGGAGCGTCGAGGTGATGGCGACGTGGTGCTCGATCAACGTCCGGATCAGCGCGTTCGCCTCGGCGCCTGCGGGCGTCAGGCGCGCGAGCGTCTCGTCGCCGCCGCTGGCCGAGCAGGTGTCGGGCTTTTTGTCGGCGTCGAGCTCCGTGTTCACGAAGAACCCGTGCTCGAGGTTGTCGATCCCGAGCTCCGCCGCCTCGGCATACGTGACCGAACAGAGATGCCCCGTCACCTTCAACCCGCGCTTGTGCGCCTCGCCGATCGCGGCGCGCAATTCGTCGCGCGTGATGTGCTTGTAGGCCTTGAACGACGTCACGCCGCGATCGGCCCAGTAGGCGACCGTCTGGCGCGCGTCGTCGGCGCCGCTGAGCTGGTGCATCTGCAGATTCGGGTTGTCGCCGGCGCCTTCGAGATACGGGCCGGTGACGTCCATGTGCGGGCCCGGCAGGACGCCCGCGTCGATGGCCTGCTTGAGGCGCAGGTCGGTGTACGGCTCGACGCTGCCGGCGGTGCGGATCGTCGTGACGCCGTTGGCCAGATAGAGGCGCGGCGCCGAGAAGGTCATCGGCAGAAACAACCCCGGCCGGTCGGCGCTGTTGTCGGGCGCGAGGTTCGGCCGCACGAGCGCAAAGAGATGGTCGTGCATGCCGACGATGCCGGGAAAGACGGCGTGGCCGCGCAGGTCGAGGAGCGTCGTGCCGGCGGCGGGCGGCTCGTCGGCGCCGGCGGTGATGGCGACGATCTTTCCGCCCTCGATGACGACGTTGCGATCCGCAACCGCCGGCGCGCCGGTGCCGTCGATCAGCTCGACGTGCTCGAGGATGACGCGCGGCGTGGCAACGCTGACGTACGCGGCGAGAAGAACGGCGGCGAGGACCATCGGCTTACTCGATGCCGCCGCGAAGGCCGCCCCTGACGCCGTCAGCGACGCCGCCAGCGATGCCGCCCCTCACGCCGCCGCGAACGCCGCCTTTGATTCCGCCAGCGATGCCACCGGCAACGCCGCCCTGCACGCCGCCGCGAAGGCCGCCCTTCACGCCGCCAACGACGCCACCGGCAACGCCGCCCTGCACGCCGCCGCGAAGGCCGCCCTTCAGACCGCCCTTCACACCGCCCACGACGCCATGCGTGCGCGCACACGCCGCGATCGCAGCCGAGCGCGCCACCGGTCCGGCCGCGCCGCAGAGGAGAATCGCGCCGAACGCCATCGCCAGCATCGCGCTGGCGGGGCGGCGGTCGGGCGCGGTGAGGCGCGCCAGGCGCGCGGTGAGAAACGACGACGCCGACGCCTGCAGCAACAGCGCCTCGTCGGGCGCGGCGAGCTTCGCGAGGGCGGAGACGAGGTCGCGGCCGTCCGCGCCATGGAGCACCGACTCGTCGCAGGAGAGCTCGCGGTAAAGCGCCAGGCGCGCGCCCGTCATCCAGACGAGCGGGTGGAACCAGAAGAGGCAAAGCGCGGCTTCGTGGAGAAGGCGGATGAGGTTGTCGCGGCGCTTCGCGTGCCGCAGCTCGTGCAGGAGCACGGCGTCGAATTCATCCGCGGTCAGCACGCGCTCGAGGCCCGCGGGAAGCGCGATGCGCGGCCGGAGGATGCCGTCGACCGCGGGCACGCGCTGCGACGCGGCGAAGCGCACCGGCACGCCGTCGCGCAGGAAGCTCGTCGCGGCGCCGTCGCCGCGCCGGCCGGCGGCGATGCGGACGAGGAGGCGCGCGGCCATGATCGCCGCGCCGATCGACCAGACGATGGCGATCGCCGTCGCCGGCAAGGCAATGCGATCGTCGAGCGCGGCGACGTTCGACGTGAACCACGCCGCGCGCGGCGGCCAGAAGCGGTCGGGCACGGCGCTGAGCGGCAGGAGGAAGTTGATCGACGTCGCCACCCACATCCAATACTTCTGCGTCGCCGAGCCGCGCGGCAGCGACGTCAGCAGCCACGCCGCGACCCAGACGATCGAGGCGTAGAGAAGGTGGATCTCCATCGCACGGACGAGTTGTTCAGCCACGGCGTTTCCCTCCTTTTTTATGCTTCTCGGCCGCCCTCTCGAGCGCCTGGAGCTCCTTGAGCGTCAGCGTGCCGCTCTCCAGCAGGTTCGAGACGAGGCCGCTCGGCGAGCCGCCGAAGAGGTCGAGGAGATCGCGCACGATGCCGCTGCGGTATTCGGCGCGGTCGATGGCCGCCTCGAAGAGCTGGGCGTTGCCGATCTTCCGCACTTTCCGCACGGCGCCTTTCTCTTCCAGGCGCGATACGAGCGTCTGCACGGTCGTGTAGGCGACGCGCTCCTCGTCCGGCAGACTCTCCAGCACTTCGCGCACCGACGACGTTCCGAGCTTCCAGAACTGCTCGAGGATCCGCGCTTCCGCCTTCGTCAATCGCTCCCGTTCCATGTCTCCTACGTCCTGTCGTAGATGCTACTACGTGCTCCGTAGTAAGGAAAACAAAATATTCTGTGTCGGTCCATGACCCAGCCCGTGGAAGCCGCGCTCGGCGACCTCAGCCGATATCTCCACGACGAGATTCCGCCCAGCGGCGCCGCCGACGCGCTGGCGCGGCTGATGGCCCAGCCGCCGGAGATCCTCATGCAGCACGTCGGGACGTGGTCGGTCGAGCAGAGCCGCGCCCAGACGCGCCCGGTCGGCGAGCTGCTGCTGCACGCGCTCAAGAAAGTGAACGCGCCCGCGGAGCTTGGGCTGCTCGACCGCGAGGCCATGGCCAACTACCTCGACCGCATCAGCACGATCGCCATCCGCCTCTGCCCGGCCGAGGAGCGCAACCAGCTGCGCTCGAGCATCAGCGCCATGCGCATCACGCGCAGCACGACGTCGGGCGTGATCCCCATCCCCATCGTCATGCCGGCCAACGCCGCGCCGGTCGTCGCCGCGCCGGCCGAGGACCCGCAGAGCGCGCGGCGCTTCTCGCTGATCATGGACCGCGTCGCGCAGCAGGGCGAGCAGGCCGACCCGCACGCGGTGGCGCAGCTGCTGACGCTGGCCGCGGCGCGCTCGCAGACGGGCGGGCAGCTGGAGAGCTACCTCGAGCAGCTCCGCCCGCTGACCGGCAAGGAAGGCAACGTCTTCGTGATCCTCGGCGGCGCGCTGCCGGGGTGGGACCCGACCGCGCTCGCCGCCGGCAGCTTCAAGCCGCCGGCGCAGGTCGGGGCGATGGAGAAGATCATCGACCTGGCCGAGGAGCCGGCCAGCGCGTTGAAGCGCTTCCGCGAGCTCGTCAGCGCCGCGGTCGAGAAGTTCAACGAAGGGGCGCTCGCCGCCGCGGTGTGGATGCTCGACGTGGCCCACGACAGCATCACGGAGAAGAAGCTCGACGTCGCCGCGGTCGACCGCGCGCGCGCCGAGGGCGTCGACGCCGTCAACGCCGCGCAGCTGCGCAAGTACGCGGAGAACCGCGGACGCCACGCCGCCCTCCGCCTCGTCCTCGGATTCTTTCCGACGCTGGCGATCGAAGAGCTCTTCCACCGCCTGCGCGGCGAGGAGCGCGCCGAGCGCCGCCGCTCGCTGATCGGCTTCGTCGAGGCGTGGGGCAGCGTCGGCCGCGACGCCGCGCTCGCGGAGCTGGAGCGCGAGCTCGACCGCCCCGACATCGACACGTACTACCTCCGCAATCTCATCTATCTATTGCACCGCGTGGCCCGCGCCTCGGACGACACGGTGCCGCGCGAGCTCGACGCGCTCACGCGGGCGTCGGCACGCGGGCAGAACATCTACGTGATCAAGGAGGCCGCCACGGCGCTCGGCCAGATCACGCTCGAGAACGCCGTGAAGCTGCTGACGCTGCGCCTGGCGGAGTTCGAGGCCATGCTCCTGCGCGGCGACGTCGGCGACTATCCGGCGGCGGAGGTGCAGAAGCTGCTCGACCGCATCGTCGGCGCGCTGGCGCGCATCGGCTCGCCCGCGGCGCTGCTGACGATCGCCCGCCACGGGATGAAAGCGAACTCGCTCCTCGGCGACACGCGCGCGCGCCTGGCCGCGCTGGCGCAGCACGACCTCTCGTTCGACGCGCCGACGACGTCGGTGCTGCTCAAGGCGCTGCGCGACGAGATTCCGGGGAAGCTGTTCGGGCGGCTGCTGCCGAAGAAGCAGGAGTCGACGGTCGACCTGATCGAGGCGCTCTCCGGCACGCACACCGAGGAGACCGAGGAGCTGTTTCAGGAGATCGCCCAGCGCTTCGCCGACGCCGACATCGGCGCGGCCGCGGCGAAGGTGCTGGAGCGCTGGGCGCCGGCGCCGCCGCGCGCCCGCCCCGACGCCGGCGCGACGCTGGCCGGAGAGCTGGAGTTCTTCGGCCTTCCCGCGGTGCTTCAGTCGCTCGCGGAGATGCGCGCCACGGGGATGCTGACGCTGCGCGGCAAGGACGGCGCGGCGGCGGCGAAGCTCGTGGTCAGCGACGGGAAGTTCCTCAACGCGCAGCGCGGGCCGATCCGCGGCCCGGACGCGCTGTACGAGCTGCTCGAGCGCCCGGTCTCCGGGACGTTCGCGTTCGTGCCGCACCCGCCCGAGGCGATGAAGAGCGACCTCGCGCCGCGCGACATCATCGGCCTGGTGCTCGAAGGGGTGCGCCGCCACGACGAGCTGCGGCGCATCGCCGCGTTCGTCCCCGGCGAGCTGCGCCTGACGAAGACGTCGACGAAGCCGTCGCCGCCGGAAGAGGAAGACGACGCCGCGCTGGTGCGCGAGGTGTGGCTGAAGGCGTCGTCGGGAACGCCGGTCGCGGAGTGCGAGCGCGCATTGCCGGCGGACGCGTACCGCGTGCGGAGGCTGATCGCCGATTGGATCGAGCAGGGGGCGTTGGTGGGCATGTAATGCCGGCGTCCCCGCCGGCTGGCCGGCAGGCGTCCCGCCTGCCTAGCGCAGCGCGTAAACGGCGGCGGGACGCCGCCGGGCCGGCCGGCGAGACGCCGGCGCTCCCTGCCTAGCGCAGCAACCCCGCCTCGCACGTCCCTTCCACCACCCGCTCCCCCGCCGCGTTCTCGATCCAGGCCTCGATCTCCAGGCGGTGCCGCGCGCGGTCGACCGCGCGCACCACGAAGTGCGCCGTCACCGTGTCGCCGACGTACACCGGGCGGAGGAACGCCAGCGTCTGCGAGCGATAGATCGCGCCGGTGCCGGGGAGCAGCATCCCCACCATCGTCGAGAAGATCGACGCCGTCAGCATCCCGTGCAGCACGCGCCGGCCGAACCGCGTCCGCGCGGCGAACGCGTCGTCGACGTGCAGCGGGTTCACGTCGCCGGTGATCTCCACGAAGCGCCGCACGTCCTCGTCCGTGAACGTCTTCGTGTACTCGGCGTGCTGCCCCGGCGCGAAGTCGTCGATGCGCGCCGTCACAGCTTCGCCAGCAGCGCCTTCCAGCGCGCCCAAGCGTCGCTGCGCGCCTTGTGGTTTGCCGCGTCCATCGGGCCAGGCGGCGTCGCCGGCGGCGTCTCGCCCGCGCGCATGAAGCCGTGCCCCGCGCCCTCGTACGTCACCGGCTCGTAGCGCTTGCCGGCCGCCTTCATCGCCGCCTCCGTCGCCGGCACCGTCGCCCCGATGCGCACGTCGTTGCCGGCGTAGAAGCCGTAGACCGGCGCCTTGATCGCCGTCACCACGTCGGGGCCGCTGCCGTAAAACACGTACGCCGCGGCGAGGCTCGGCCGGTTCGTGGCGAAGCGAAACGCCTGCGTGCCGCCCCAGCAGAAGCCGGCCACGGCGACCTTGCCGTTCGCCGCCGGCAGCTTCGAGACGTAGTCCGCGACCGCGTTCAGGTCGGCGGTGATCTGGTCCGGCGGCAGGTCGCGGATGGCCTTGCCGACCGCGTTCGCGTCGCCGGGCGGCAGCGTCACGCCGGAGAGGAGATCGGGAGCGATGGCGATGACGCCCGTCTCCGCGAGCTCGTCGGCGAGGAGCTGGACCCAGTCGCTCATCCCGAAGATCTCGTGGATGACGACGACGGCCGGCGCCTTCCCCTTGACCTCCGGGTAGACGACGAACGCGCTGACGGCGCGGTCGCCCGACTTGACCTTCACCCACTCGCGATGCCGCGGCGACGCGGCGAGGCGTTGCTTGGCCCAATCCTGCGCGGAGGCGGGAACGCAAAGAAGAAGAAGGAGGGCGGCGGCGAGAAGCGCGTGTTTCATATCCGTCATTTTGTCACCGCCGCGGGTCGATTAGCATTACCGCCCGATGAGCAAGCGACTCGCCTCCCTTCTCCTTCTCTCCGCCATCGCCGTCACCGCGTACGCCGCCGACTACGGCGAGAAGACCTTCGCCGGTCTCGAGCTGCGGCCGATCGGTCCCGCGCTCACCTCCGGGCGCATTCTCGACGTCGCCGTCGACCCGCGCGACGAGCGCGTCTGGTACGTCGCCACCGCCGGCGGCGGCGTGTGGAAGACGACGAACGCCGGCACGAGCTTCAATCCGATCTTCGACGACCAGAAGTCGCACTCCATCGGCTGCGTGACCGTTGATCCGCACGACTCGCTCGTGGTCTGGGTCGGCTCCGGCGAGAACAACAGCCAGCGCTCCGTGTCGATGGGCGACGGCGTCTACAAGTCGATCGACGGCGGCCGCAGCTGGACAAACGCCGGCCTCGGCAAGTCGGAGCACATCGGCAAGATCGTCGTCGACCCGCGCGACTCGAACGTCGTCTACGTCGCCGCGCAGGGACCGCTCTGGGCGCCGGGCGGCGACCGCGGGCTCTACAAGACGACCGACGGCGGGAAGACGTGGAACGCCGCGCTGACGATCAGCGAGAACACCGGCGTCACCGACGTCGTCCTCGATCCGGCGAATCCCGACGTCCTCTACGCCGCGTCCTACCAGCGCCGCCGCCACGTCTTCACGCTCATCGACGGGGGCCCGGAGTCGGCCATCTACAAGTCGACGGACGCCGGCAAGAGCTGGAAGAAGTTGAAGGAAGGATTGCCGAAGGAGGACATGGGGCGCATCGGCCTGGCCATCGCGCCGCACAATCCGAAGACCGTCTACGCGACGATCGAGTCGACGCGCAAGGCCGGCGGCTTCTTCGTTTCGAAGGACGGCGGCTCGTCGTGGAAGAAGGTCAACGACTTCAACGCGCAGGGGCAGTACTACGGCGAGATCTTCGTCGATCCGAACGACGACGACCGCATCTACGGCGTCGACGTCTGGATGCGCGTCTCCGACGACGGCGGCAAGACGTGGCGCCGCCTCGAGGAGAAGTGGAAGCACCCCGACAATCACGTGGTCTGGATCGATCCGGCCAACAGCGACCACCTGCTCATCGGCTGCGACGGCGGGCTGTACGAGACGTTCGACCGCGCCGAGAACTGGAACTTCAAGGCGAACATCCCGGTCACGCAGTTCTACCGCGTGGCCGCCGACGACGCCCTCCCCTTCTACTCGGTCTACGGCGGCACGCAGGACAACTTCTCCCTCGGCGGCCCCGCGCGCACGACGGACGCGAAGGGCATCGCCAACGCCGACTGGTACGTGACGCAGGGCGGCGACGGCTTCCGTTCGGTCCCCGATCCTAAGGACCCGAACACGATTTACGCCGAGTCGCAGAACGGCGGCCTGGTGCGCTTCGACAAGCGCACCGGCGAGGCCCTCGACATCCAGCCGCTCCCGACCGGCACCATGGAGCCGCTGCGCCTCAACTGGGACTCGCCGCTCATCGTCAGCCCGCACGACAGCAACCGCGTCTACTTCGCCGCGCAATACCTCTTCCGCAGCGACGACCGCGGCAACTCCTGGAAGCCCGTCAGCCCCGACCTCACGCGCCACATCAACCGCAACACGCTCCCCGTGATGGGCCGCATCTGGGGCGTCGACGCCGTGGCCAAGGGGGCGTCGACGTCGTGGTACGGCAACGTCGTCTCGCTGGCGGAGTCGCCGCTGAAGGAGGGGCTGATCTACGCCGGCACGGACGACGGGCTCGTGCAGGTCACCGAGGATGGCGGCGGGCATTGGACGAAGATCGAGCGCGTCGCCGGCGTGCCGGAGATGACATACGTCTCGAGCCTGGCGGCATCGCAGCACGACGCCAACGTCGTCTACGCGGCGTTCGACAATCACAAGACCGGCGACTTCAAGCCGTACGTGCTGCGCAGCGCCGACCGCGGGAAGACGTGGACGTCGATCGCCGGCGATCTGCCGGCGCGCGGCAGCGTCTACGCGCTGGTGGAGGACCGCGTCGACCCGAAGCTCCTCTTCCTCGGCACGGAGTACGGCCTGTACATGTCGCAGAACGGCGGCGGGTCGTGGATCCAGCTCAAAGGAAAGTTCCCGACGGTCTCGGTGCGCGACCTCTGGTTCCAGAAGCGCCGCGACGACCTCGTCGTGGCCACGTTCGGGCGCGGCTTCTGGGTGCTCGACAACGTGCAGCCGCTGCGCGCGATGTCGCCGGCCGTCGCGGCGAACGAGGCCACGCTCTTCCCGACGCGCGACGCGGAGCTCTACGTGGAGCGCTCGCAGCTCGGCCTGCGCGGCAAGACGTTCCAGGGCGAGTCGTACTTCACCGCGCCGAACCCGCCGTTCGGCGCCGTCTTCACGTACTTCCTCAAGGACGAGCTGAAGAGCCGCCGCAAGGTGCGCCAGGAGCAGGAGGACAAGCTGAAGTCGGACAAGAGCAACGAGCCGGCGCCGCCGTATCCGACGCTCGAGCAGCTGCGCGCCGAGGAGCGGGAGCCGGAGCCGGCCATCGTGCTGGTCGTGTCGGACGAGGACGGGAACGTGATCCGCCGCGTCACCGGGCCGGTGAAGGAAGGCTTCCATCGCGTCGCATGGAACCTGCGCTATCCGCCGCCGTCGCCGATCGAGCTGAAGGAGCCGGAGGTCGACGTGTTCCAGCCGCCGGCAGGAGGCCCGCTCGTCGCGCCGGGGACGTACAAGGTGCAGCTGGTGAAGCGCGTCGACGGCGCCGACACGGCGCTTGGCGCGGCGCAGACGTTCAACGTCGTGCCGCTCTACCTGTCGTCGATGAAGGAGAGCGACCGCGCCGCCGTGCTCGACTTCCAGAAGAAGGCCGCCGGCGTGCAGCGGACGATGATGGCCGCGGCGCGCGTGACGCAGGAGGCGCTGACGCGCGTGCAGTACATCCGCCGCGCGCTCGACGAGATCTCCGGCCCCGACCCGAAGCTCGTGGCGCAAGTGAACGCGATCGACGCCGGCTTGCGCGACGTCAACGATCAACTGAACGGCGATCCGGTCCTGCACCGCAACAACGAGCCGAGCCTGCCGTCGCTGCTCGACCGCGTCAACACGGCGGTCAACGGCCTGACGACGACGCAGCCGCCGACGGAGACGCACCGCGAGGCGCTGGCGTTCGTGCAGCAGCAGGCCGGCCCGCTGATCGAGCGCCTGCACAAGCTGATCGACGTCGACCTCGCGAACGTGGAGAAGCAGATGAACGCTCTCGGGGCGCCGTGGACGCCGGGGAGGATTCCGCAGTTGCCGCGGTAGCAGAAGAAAATGTCAGCGGTGAGGAAAAAATCCGTAACTTGAGGAAAATTTTCCCGACGACGACAAAAAGATCGTCGACGTCGAGAAAAAAAATCTTACGTTGAAAAATAATTTGTCAACGATGACGAAGAACGCGTCGACGTCGAGAAAATCATTTGCACGTGGAAGTAAATTTTTCCAAACGACGACGAAGATCTCGTCAACGTTGAAGATTTTTTCTCGAAGTTGAGAAAAAGAATCTCAACTCGAGAAAAAAAATCTCGAGCTTGACGAAAATCTCGGCGCCGTCGACGTCGGGATCGGCATTCTGCGCAAAAAATCCTTGCGGATGACGACATCGAGCCGCGGCTCCATAAAATCTTGGTGAACGACCGGTGCGATAGCTCGCAGGAACCGTTCGTGGCGATGCGGACAGAGACAAGAAGAATCGGTGGATCAGGAGCGAGTCGCTTGGATATGTAACGCCTGGTTTTCGCAGGCAACTCGGTATGCCAATATCGTGAAGCTGGTTCGGCTTTCTGGTCCGGCGATCTCGCGTAGATACTTGGATCAGGCTGGCGTTGAGCGAGCCGGTCGTGCTAACGCGATCACTCTAAGCTGCAAAAGGCCGCCCCACACGCCTGCCCTGGAAAGCGGCACTGCAGCCGGCGTGACGCAGTGGCTTTGGGAGCCGCCGGGCCAGAGGTCCAGGGGCTTTTATCAGCTTGTGAATTGGGCCGCCGTTGTCTCAGCGACCTGTGCAGATCGCGCCTGTCGCGCGTTTCTCCCGAGTATTCCGGTGCGCGTGGCAAGGTAGGACGGGGTCCGTGCTCGTATGACGCAACACTGAAGCGGCGGCGTTCCGCCGCCGCCCGCTCGCGCGTACCGGCACGTCGGGGACGACCATGACCAGTCCTCCCAAGAAAATACGATGTAGGCCGTGGTGCGTGCTCGCGAGACGCAACATCGACGCGGCGCTCTGCGCCGCTCGCTAAAGCGTCCTTCAGGATTTGCGCCGGCGCGCTTCGTGGGCAGTCAGCTCGTGAACGGCAGCACAAGATCTCGCGAGCGGCAACAAGGAAGCATCGCCGCCGCCCCCGACTTCCCGCTCGAGCCGACGCGGCCCCGTTCGTTGGCGCGTTCGCGCCCACCTGCACGGGCGTCACGCCAGCCGCAGTTCGCTCCGGCCGCGTCTACGTTCGTCGCGGCGGCTGGCGCGCCGCGGTGAGGTCGGCATGGAATGGGCCGCGCAGCTCAGCGTGAGCGTGTTAGGCCCACTGCGCGAGTCGGTTTTCGGCCTGACGGTGGCGGCTGCAGGCTCCTTCTCTCGATACCTGTCGTAATCAACGACGCCCTCGCGGAATCGATGCCTCGACCTCACGACGATGCGTCCGAGCAACAAGTGACGTTTTGCCAGCACGTTGAAGCCACGCGCCCTTCGTCGGGCCGGCAGCCTGGTGGAATCCATGCGCTCCACAGCGGGTGAGCGATCCGCCACTGACGTATACTTGGCGCGTGGCGGAGTTCCGTGAGACGCAGATGTTCACGCGAAGCATCACAGCGTTGCTCACTGATGACGAATATGCAGAGCTACAACATTTGCTCGTGTTCGATCCCGCCGCCGGCGACCTCATGCCTGGTACGAGAGGTCTTCGGAAGCTACGTTGGCATCAGCCGTCGCGCTCGAAAGGCAAGCGCGGCGGCATCCGCATCATCTACTACTGGTACGTGGCCGGGTCGTTACTTTACATGCTCGTCGCATATTCGAAAGGCGAGCAGGACGACCTCACGTCACACGAGAAGCGGCTGCTTAGCAAGCTTGTCGCAGAGGAGTTCAAATGAAGAAGCAGCTTTTCGAAGAGTTGGTTGCAAGCATTAAAGAGGCTGGGCGTATTCACCGTGGCGAAGTGCAGCCGTCACGTAGTTTCGTTTTTGAGCCTCAGGATGTACGCAAAATACGAGAGAAGCTCCATAAGTCACAATCTGAGTTTGCGCAAATGATCGGCGTAAGCGTAGCTACGTTGCAAAATTGGGAGCAGGGTCGTCGGCAGCCGCGCGGCCCTGCGCGCGCGTTGCTACAGGTCGCGTCAAAGTCGCCACAGGTCGTCGCGAAAGCGCTAGGCGCAAGAATTCGTCGAGGGGCCTAACCGCAACGGTTTTGACTTAGTGGTGGCGTTCATCGGCTCAGTGTAGGAGACGCTAGTGCGCTTGGCTCTGGTGATCGTTGTAGTTGCTCATCTTTCGCTTGACGGCGCGCGGAGAGTGGCAATGGGGCCGGTGACGCAGCCGCTCCTCGGCCAGCTCACGTAGGAGTGATCTGAAGAACTTCTTCTTCCGAGGGAAAAAAAGAAACGTACAACCGCAGATATCGTCCGATCGTGCGAAGGGCATGGACGAACGACAGATCGGTGGCTTCGATCCCCTCCTCGAGCGCCGCTTCGTGCATCAACGCACGTACTCCGAAGTGAGCAAGCAAAAGCCCGTAGAAATCCTGACACACCAGCGCGGGGATGCGGCTGCGCAGAATCACTCGCGCTCGTCGGAGCCGAGTCTTCAGCTCGCCCAACGCAGTTTCGATGGTCCATCGCTTCGGATACAGATTGGCCAGTTGGATCGCTGGAGTCTGGCCCGGCGGCGAGCCGCCTCGGGCGGCTCGAACTGCACGCGCGCGGCACGGCCGCTTCCCGAGGTAGCCGTGTGAGGCGGCTTTTGCAGCTTCGAGTGAGCACGTTAACGACGGCCAGAGTTTGCCTCAGCGATCCTTGCGGATGACAAGATCGAGGCGCGGCTCCAGAAAAGCTTTGTGAACGACCGGTGCGATATTTCGCAGGAGCCGTCTGTGGCGATTCTCCAACGACGCGAACGCGAGCGCGGAGAATCGGCGCGCGGCAGGCAACCAGCCGGCGATGCGCCGATGCACGTCCGCGCCGATCGCGAGCTCGAACTCGTGGAAGCTGACGCCGCGGCCGCGGCGCAGGAAATGGAGCATGGCCGCGGGCGTTTGCTCCCGGTACAGTTCGCCGAAATACGACCGCGCGCTGAACGCGCTGTACCGGAAGGCGAGATCGTCCGGCAGCCACAGGAAAAACGGCAATTGCGCCGTGTGCCAGTCGTAAAACCAAAGGCGATTCGGCGTTTCGATGACGCACCATGTCCCGCCGGCCGGCAACATCGCCCACGTGACCGCGATGGCCTCGAGCCGTTCCTCGATCGTCATGTGCTCGAGCGAGGCGTAAAAAACGATCACGTCGAACTGCCGGCGCCGGATCTCCTCCGGCAGCTGCGCGGCGTTCGCGACGTGAAACGCGGCGTCGACGCCGTACGCGGAGCAACGTTCCCGCGCCACGGCGATCGAGCCCGGCTCGATGTCGACGGCGGTCACGGCCGCTCCCCGCTCCGCGAGAGCGACGGTCGAGGAGCCGGTCCCGCAGCCGATCTCCAGCACCGAGGCGCCGCGAAGCGGATGGACTCCGCCGAGCCACGGCACGATCCGGGTGCGATCCTCGCGGAGGCGAGCGGAGAGGTGATTCTTCAAATCGTTCCGGCCGCACGCGCTTTCGAGATAACCGGCCGGGCAACGATCGAAGTAGCTCGCGCGCAACGAGGCTTCGACACGGCCGAGGCGGCGCGCTTCCAAGTCATTCATCCCGGAATGACGGTTATTTTCCCACAGCCCGCCGCCGCGGCGTCTGCATGCTCTTCCACGTGCGGAGCAGCGCGCGCAGCGCCTCGGGCGGGTTCTGCGGCGGCGGGGCGCCGAGCTGGTCGTGCGAGTTGACGCCGTGGCAGGCGCTGCAGACGCGCACTTCGCCGGGCTGGAAGGTCAGCCAGTAGCGCTCGCGGACGACCGGCGTGCCGGCGGGGTCGGTCAATTGCCAGCTCATGGCGCGGCGGGCGGGGACGAAGGCGGCGACCGAGCCGTCGGCCGCCACCGGCACGCTCGACGGCGCCGCCGCGTCGTGCATGGGGCGGGCGAGCACGCGCCGGCCGGGGCGCGGCGAGGCCGTGCCGCCGAGGCCGCGGAGCTGGTCGGCCTGGAACAGCTGCAGGTGCGCGACGTCGAAGACCTTCGCGCTTCCTTTGATCTTCTGCGTCGACGTGCCGGCCACGCGGAGGTTGTACGGCTGCTGCGCGTCGGCGCCGTCGCGCGCCGTCACGTTGCGGCTGACGATCACAGCGACGTTCTGCGCGGCGAGGCTGGCGCGGAACGCCGCGGGATCGACGCCTTCATCGCGGAAGATCTTCGCCTCCGGCTCCTCGAGCGCCTCCGCGCGGCGCGCCGGACGCGGACGGGCGCGCACCTCCACGGGCTCGAGCTCCCACAGCTCGCCCGACCAGCTCACCAGCACGTCGGGATCCCAATACGAGACGCTGCCGTGGATGCCGTCCGTCAGCAGCGGCCCGGGGACGTACACGCCGTTCTGCTCGACCATGGCGCGGATGCGGAAGCCGTACCGCGACGTCGGCGCGGCGCGCGTGCCGTCGTTCGCATCGGCGCGCGTCTCGGCCGTGTGCACGGCCAGCAGCGTCCCGTCCGCGAGCGGCAGCGGATCGCGATAGTGCCCGTCCGCGGGGCCCGCGCCGGGGTCGCGCGTCGCGCGCGGCGTGACGTACACGACGGCGATCTTGTCGGCCGGCAGCGACGGCTCGGCGCCGAAGCGGACGATCTGTCCGGCCGCGTGCGTCTGGAACTCCGGCGCGTCGACGGCGTAGTAGAGGCCCGGCTGTGCCGGGTCCTCGCGGAGCTGCAAGAGGTTCCCGATGGCGTTCCTGTTCGCGCGGTCGGCCGATGCGCCGTTGAACTCGACGAGGCCGGCGTCGTTCATGCTGCGGTCGAAGTAGTCGAAGAGCTCGTGCCGTCCGACGTGGTTCATCGTCTCCTCGGACGTGCCGTCTTCGTCGATTTGCCACGGGAAGAAGTGATTGATGCTGACGCCTTCGAGGTTCGTGCCGGCCAGCAAATCGGTGCGGCTGCTGCGCGGCTCCGGGAAGACCTCGGAGCGCTGCGCCAGCCGCGCGGCACCGGCGGACTCGTCGGCGTAGTCGAACGTCCCGTACGTTCCGCCCTCGGCGTCATCGCTGTCGGCCTGCTGGTCGCGCTGCAGGTGATCCCACCGCGTGAAGATCACGCGGCCGAAGCTGTCGATCGACGGGGAGAAGAGTCCCGACGGCGTGTGATCGAGCAGGCGCAGATCGCCCGTGACCGGATCGAGACTCCAAAGCCCGGTGACCGTCGGCGCCTCCTCGTATTCATCGAGCTGCGGATAGAGATGCGGCTCGCCGCCGCGCGGACGGTCGGAGGTGAAGAGGACGCGGTCGTCGGTGCCGTAGAACGGGCTGACGTTGTTGTAGCCGGCGGGCTGATGGGGGATCTTGCGGATGACCGGCGTGTCGGCCGCGCCGAGACCGGTAATCTCGTAGATCTGCCAGACGTAGGTTTCCCAGACGTACTGCTGCGTAGGCGCGCCGATGGCCATGCTGAAGAGCGCCTTCGTGCCGCTCCAGTGCACCGACGGCTCGCGCACCGTGATCGACGCGGCGCCCTGCATGCCTCCGCCGCCGAAGCCGGCGGCGCGGGTGAGGTTCTTCGTCGTGCCGTCGGGATAACGGATCCAAAGATCGCCGCCGCGCGGCGCCGCATCCATCGACGGCAGGTGATTGCCGAACGTCGAGGCGACCGTGGTGAAGTCGCCCGGCACCGGCACCTGCGTCACGAACAGGATCGGATTCCGGAGCTGCACGGCAGCGAGGGCCGCGGCGAAAAGCAGACTGTGCATGTGCGGCCGATTATCCGCCGCGCCGCCAAGGAGAACGTGCGGTGGGTCACGATCCTCACATCATTCTTGCGGCCGGTCACTTCACCATGCTGGGAATGACGTGGTTCTTTGCGTACTCGCGGCTGAGCAGGGCAAAGCCGGTCACTGTCCGGCCAGGGGTTCGTGCGAGCATGGTCAGCAGGTTATCGGCTTGGCTTCCCTGCGGAAGCCGGTCACTCACGGCGGCGAGTGCGAGCAAGCACGCCCGCCAGAAACCGGCCCTGTCATTTCTCATCAGCCACTGCCGCGCATCCTCCGGTTTCGTGAGCCGGCTGGCAAACATCCACGTTTTCAGAAACATCGAATGCGACGCGGGCAAGTGGAGGACTTTTTCCGCCGTTTCCGCTGAAAGCGCAGCCGGGAGACTATAGATGTCGAGCTGCGGCCCGAGCGGATCGCCATTCGTGGTTTCTCTCGCGGCGCCGAATAGGAGCATTTGACTGAAGCCGCTCAGGTCGGCCGAGCTGATCTCGCCGGAATACTCTCTGCCGTTTTCCAGAAAGGTGATTTCCGCATCGAGCCAATGTTCGTACCACTGGGCCCAAAGCTGATCGTCGCGCCGTCCTTCAGTTGGAGTCGTGCGAAGGTGCTGAATGGCTCGCAGGGCCGATGCCGCGGCGCGATCGTCGCCGAGGTCGTATTCGTAAACGTCCGCGATCTGCTCGTTCATCGCCAGCCCCTTCGAGGCTGGATACGTGACCGCGTGAAGAGCGGCCGCCCTGCGGTAGAGAGCGATGGAGCGCCGTGGATCATGAAGCCGCAGGCGCGCGAAGTCCGCACTCATCATCAGTCGCGATATCGCGTCCATGCGTACGCCGGCGCTCTGCGAGACGTCCTTGAATTCGTCGGCGACCTTCGCCAGTTCTTCAGCCGCCGCCACCACGGCATCGATGTAACGAGCGGGTGAGCTCTCCCGCAACGATTCGATCTCGCGCAGACGAGCACGAATGGGTGCTTCAGCAGCCCTGAGATCCGCCTCCGTTCTCGCGACGGTCGCGGCCGACGTCGAAAGACTCAGGCCCAGCGTCACGAGGAGGGCTGCAAACGAGCGCAGGCACATCGACGTCACCGCGGCGGGCGGAAGCTCCAGCCGGCCACGCGGCCGCCGGCGTTGAAGACGACCTCGAAGAGCATCGGCGCCTTCTCGTACTGCGTCACGAATTCGACGATGCGGAGGTCGCGCTGCATGCTGTAGCGCACCTCGGTCACAGCCTTGAACCTGCCGTAGACCGCCGTCACGTCGTTGTACAGCGACTCGAGCGCGGACGGCGGCAGCTGCGCGTTCATCTTCTCGTCGAGGTACTTGCCGATCTGGTCGAAGCGGCGGCCGTTGAACGCGTCGAGCACCGTCCGGCCGATGCGTTCGAGCTCGGGATCGTGCGACGGCACGCGGTCGAAATGCAGCGCGCCGATCCGCCCGGCCGCGTCGAACGTCACCTGCAGCAGCGCCGGCCCCTTCTCGAATTGCGCCGTCAGCTCGACGAGGGGAAACGTGCCGTCGGTGCTTTCCCGCACCGCCGCGATCGACCGGAAGGCGCCGTAGTCGCGGTCGAAGCGCTGCTTGAGGTTCGCCAGCACCTCCGGCGTCACCGTCTCGCGCATCTGGTCGTTGAAATTGCGCGCCGCGGCGTCGAGCCGGTTGGCGGCGAAGTCGATCAGGAACCGCCGCGCCACCGACTGCATCGGCGACGGCGCGGCCGTGGCGCGGACGGCGAGCGACACGAAGAGCAGCGCGGTGAAGAGAGGCCTCATGCGCAAAGTTTAAACCGCACGCAGGCGGGACGCCTGCGGGCCAGCCGGCGGGACGCCGGCGTTCCTAAACCGCGGCGTCGGCGATGATCTGGTCCTCATGCGCGGCGAGGCCGCTGATGCCGACCGCGCCGACGACCTCGCCCGCCGCGTCCTTCACGACGCTCCCGCCCGGCAGCGCCACGAGCCCTTCGCCGAACCATCCTGCCTCGAGGCCGTCCTTGCGCAGGCGCTCCAGGAACGCGGCGGTCGACATCACCATGCGCGCCGCCGTGAAGGCCTTCTGCTGCGCGATCCAGATGCTGCGGACCGGCGCGCCGTCCATCCGCGCGAACGCGGCCAGAAATCCGTTGCGGTCGCATACCGAGACGCAGATCGGCCGCTTGAACTCCGCATTCGCCTTCGCGATCGCGGCGTGGATGATCTGTTGCGCTTTATCGAACGTCATAAACGTAGTCCCTCGCTCGTCGCGCGGTTTCGTTCGCGACCTTGTCGTCGAAGATGGCGTCGAGGATCTCCGCGCGCTCCCGCTCCCCCGCCTCGGCGATGAGAAACAGCACCCGCGCGCTGTGCTGGATGTAGCGCGGCGACAGCAGCTGGCGCCGCAGCAGCTCCATGATCAGCGGCGCCTTGGCGCGGTCGAAGCGCCCCGGATCGCCGCGGCGGTCCTGCTCTGCGAAGAACGCGTACGTCCACTCGTTGTGCACGTCCCACAGCTTCTCGAACAGCTCCGGCGTGAAGCGCGTGCCGGCCTTCACCTCGAATGCGTTCTCCGCCGGCTCGACGCCGTCGGGCGTCAGCGCGGGGCGCTTCAGCCAGCCGTCCTTCGTGATCGCGGCCTGGTGCTGCACGACGGTCCAGAGCCACGAGACGTCGATGCGGTACGTCGCCAGGTCGTTCATGAACCGCAGCTTCAGCTCGTAGTCGTCGATGGCCGCGGCGAAGTTGCCGTTGAGGATCTGAAAGCCGTAGTTCGCGGCCATGTAGAACGCGTGCTGGATGTGCTCGATGGTGACGTCGCCCTCGGGCACGCCGTAGATCGAGTCCCACAGCTCCTGCGTGAAGATCTTCTCCGGCGCGTCGAGCGACGCCTTGCTCAGCGCCCGCGGCACGATCTTCCCCTCGGCGCTCAGCACGCCGCGCGACTCGAGGACGCGCCGCTCCGCGTCGGCGAGGCCGCTGTGCACCGCCGGCACCGGCTTGCCGTTCACGTCGACCGTTTCGCGCGGCGCGTCGAGCATCGCCTGCAGCTCGGCGAGCGGCACCTGCAGCGGCGCGTTTCCGGCGGCGACGTAGGCGGCCTCGGGGCTGGCCACCCAGCTCTGGCGATAGGCATCGTAGAGACGGCCGTCGACGGAGATCAATCCGAGGAGGCGCTCGCGCAGCTTGTCGACGACCATGGCCCGCAGCGCGAGCGGGTTGTAGCGCGAGCGGCCGTACGGATCGCCCGGCTGATAGATCATCACCGCGGCCATGCCGCCGATCGGGCCGCCCTGCGTCAGCGCGCCGTCCTTCATGCCGGCCATCAGCATCATCAATGCGTTGTAGCGCTGATAGGCGATCATGTTCGGCGCGGCCATGCCGATCGACTGCGGATCGGGGAAGACGCCGCGCGGGTCGTCCTTCCACATCTCGATCAGGCTGCCGAGGTAGTCCCAGCGGCCGACGTTCGTGCCGAGGAGGCGGCGGCGGAGGACCCAGGCGATCGCGGCGAGGTAGCGGCCAGCGTTCCCCTCCTCGTACAGCATCTTGATCTTCAGCGTCCCGGCGGCGACGCCGATCGCCTCTTCGATGCCGGCGAGAAGCTTCTCCACGATCAACGCCTCGTGCGGCGTCTGCAGCTTTGGGATGTAGAAGTAGACGCCGGTGCCGGCGCGCCGCAGCGCGTCGTAGTTGTTGAGCGTCCAGAGGACGGTGATCGGGACGATGCCGGGGACGCCGTCGCCGTCGACGGTGATGTGGTCGTACTTGACGTGAATGCTCGGTGGGCGCGCGAAGCGCGTCGGCCACTCGGACGGCGGCTTCTTGATCGTGTAGACGCGGGTTTTCCCTTTCTTCACGACCTCGTAGGGACGATCGTTCCAGCGCCCTTCGAGGATCTCCTTCGCGTTTTGCAGCGCCGCGAAGACGCCGATCGGCTCGCTCGACGGCTCGCCCGTCGGGCGGAAGTGCGGCGGCGACGCGTCCTCGAAGTCCGGCATGTTCATCGGCGCGGGGCTATTGAGCGCGTTGAAGGCCATGTCGAGCGGATGCCACGGCCCGGTGAGCTCGAGGCCGGGGTTGGCGACCGGCAGGGCGTCGGGCGGGACCGGCACGTCGTCGTTGAGGCGCCAGCGAACGTCGCTGTCGACGCCGAGGAAGTTGTCGACGAGGCCTTGCACGATCTGGCGGAACGTGAAGGAGCGTCCGCTCACCGGGTCTTCGAACGATTCGTCCCACCGCGGCCACGCGTACTTCTCGCGGACCGGCGCTGGCGACTGGAGCAGCGCGCGGCGCGCGTTCAGCGCCGCGGCGATGCGCGGCCGTAGCGCGCGCGTGAGCGCGGCGATGGTCTCTTCGACGCCGACCTCGCGGCCGTTGACGCGCTTGCGGCCGAAGAGCTCGGGGAAAGCTTGGAGAACGTCCTGACGGATCACGGGCTCCCCTTTCGGCCCGCGATTCTCTGCAATGGCTACCGGACCGTCAACGTCAGCCGAACCGGAGCCCCTGGCGCCGCATGCGGTCCGCTCCGCAATCGATCATCTCGCCGACGAGCCCGGGGTGCGAGAACGGGCGGAGATCGAGGTGACTGACATCGAGGCCGAGGTCCTCGATCCGCTTCTTCGTGTTCTCCAGCGGCACCATCGTCGTCGTGTAGGTCTGGCAGGTCTCCCAATCCACCTTGTTCGACGGATCGGGGAGATAGTGCCCGGAAGCGCTGTCGATGCTGACGATCTCGCCCTGCCTCACGGCCATCATTCCCGCGGAGTAGACCCGCCCTCCGGAGGCGAGATAGCTGTGCGGCACGGCGTTGTTCGTGTGCGAGTCGGTGCCGGTGTAGAAGACCGCGATTTTGTTGTCGCTCACGCGATAGGCATACGCGTAATAGCCGTCTCGGAGCTGCGTGCCGCCGTGCAGCCATTCGACGCCGGCGATGCTCGTCGGATTGTCGTGGTAGCGCCACAGTCCCGTGCTGAAGGCGTTGACCCAATCCTTCCACGAGCCGTGATTTCCGAAGGTGGGAGCATCCGGTCCGGGGTTGAATTCGTTTGCCCGCGCCATCTCCTCCCGCAGCAACCGCATCTCGTTCTCGATGCGGCCCATCGCGTAGAACTTCTCCATCGACGGCCCGCCGCTCGCCGCGACGATCGCGTACTGCATCTCGAGCGCGCTCAACTGCGCCTCGGGGGTGAGCGCGCAGGTGGGGAGCGTGACGTTCATGAAGTTCGCGGGGCAATACGGCGCCGTCGTTCCCGTGGAGACGACGCTCGACGACGTCGTGGCCAGCATGCGCTGCACGACTGGTCTCGGCGGCGCCGCGGCGCGCGCGGCCATCCGCTCCGCCTCCGCGTCGAGCGCGCGGTCGCGGACGACGGCCGCGCCGAACGGATTGCGGACGCGGCCGGCGCGCTGCTGCACGACGTGCGCGAGCTCGCGGGCCAACGCCCTCTGTCCCTGCATCGTCGACGGCTGGTAGTGGCCGGGAGCGAAATGGATCTCCGCGCCGCGCGTGAACGCCGTGGCGCCGGCGGCGGCGACGTGCTGGCCGACGTGCACGCGCACGTCGGCGAAGCTCGTCCCGAAGCGCGCCTCCATCTTCTGGCGCACCGCCGGCGGGAGCGGCTGTCCGGCCGTGCGCGGCGTCCGCAGCGCCGCGGCGAGCGCGGGCGCGGCGGCGTTGACGCCGCGCGGAAAATGCCCCTGCACGACGGGGACGCGCGCCGGACCCGGCGGCGGCGGCGCGTGCAACGGCGCGAGCCGCGACGCGCGGCCGGCCTCGGCCTCGTGCCGCGGATCGCGTACGACGGCGACGCCGGCGCCGAACGGGTTCCGCACGCGGCCGGCGCGCTGCTGCACGACGTGGGCGAGCTCGTGGCCGAGGATGCGCTGGCCTCGAGGGAGGTGCGGGTCGTACTGACCCGGCGCGAAGTGAATGTGCGATCCCCGCGTGAACGCGAGCGCGCCGATGGCCGCGGCCTGCGGCCCGACGTGGACGCGCACGTCGGCGAAGCTCGTCCCGAAGAACGACTCCATCTTCTGGCGCACCGCCGGCGGCAGCGGACTGCCGGCCATCACCGGCGGCAGCGCGTTCATGCGCTCCGGGATGCGCGCGCCGGGTGGGAAACAGCCTTGGATGACGTCGCCGGCCATGACCGCAAGTTTACCAGAATATAATTACGTATGGCATTCACTCAGGCAAACAGCTATCTCTCCCTCTCCACGCCGCTCGGCGCGGACAAGCTGCTGCTGCGGCGGCTGCGCGGCGAAGAGCGGATCTCGGGACTGTTCCACTTCTCGCTGGAGCTGCAGTCGGAGGACCCGTCGCTCGACTTCTCCAAGGTCTTGGGCAAGAGCGCCACGGTGACGGTGCTCCTCGCGGACGGCTCCAAGCGCTACATCAACGGCATCGTGGGGCGTTTCGTGCAGTCCGGCGGCGACACGCGCTTCGTCAACTACTACGCCGAGCTCCACCCCTGGCTGTGGCTCCTGACCATGAGCGCCGACTGCCGGATCTGGCAGAACAAGAGCGTCGTCGACATCGTCACCGGCCTGTTTTCGGAGCTCGGCTTCACCGACTACAAGAACGCCACGACCGGGACGTACGACCCGCTCGAGTACTGCGTGCAGTACAACGAGACCGCCTTCGCCTTCGTGTCGCGGCTGCTGGAGCGGGCCGGCATCTCGTACTTCTTCGAGCACGCCGACGGCAAGCACACGCTCGTCCTCGCCGACGACTCCTCGGCGTTCAGCGACTGCCCCGGCGCGGCCACGGTCGCGGTCGGGACGTACGGCACCTGGGTCCAGCAGAACATCCTCACCGCCTGCGCGCTCGAACAGAACGTGATCCCCGGCAAGTACGCCGTCGACGACTTCGGATTCGAAACGCCCTCCACCGACCTCCTCGGCACGAGCGACAGCGCCAAGGCCACGAACGGCGCCGCGCGGCGCATCTACGAATATCCGGGCGGTTTCACGAAGAAAGATCCGGGCGCGGCGGTCGCCAAGCTGCGCATGGAGGAAGCGGAGGTCGCGAACAAGGTCCTTCGCGGGGCGGGCTACTGCCGCGCCTTCTTCGCCGGCGCGAAGACGACGGTGGAGAAGCACTACCGCGCCGACGTCAACGCGTCGTACCTGCTGCTCGCCGTCGAGCATGCCGGCGGCGAGGACGAATACTCGAACAGCTTCGAGGCCATCCCCGCCGACGTGCCGCTGCGGCCGGCGCGCACCACGCCGCGGCCGGTCATCGCCGGCACGCAGACGGCCCTGGTCGTCGGCAAGTCGGGCGAGGAGATCTGGACCGACAAGTACGGCCGCGTGAAGGTGCAGTTCCATTGGGACCAGAAAGGGAAGAGCGACGAGAACAGCTCGTGCTGGATTCGCGTCGCCCACGGCTGGGCGGGCCAGGGATGGGGAGCGATGTTCCTGCCGCGCGTCGGACAGGAGGTCGTGGTCACGTTCCTCGACGGCGATCCCGACCGGCCGCTGATCACCGGCGCGGTCTACAACGCCCAGCAGACCGTCCCCTACGCGCTGCCCGGCGAGCAGACCAAGAGCACGGTCAAGAGCAACACGTCGAAGGGCGGCCAGGGCTTCAACGAGATCCGCTTCGAGGACAAGAAGGACTCGGAGGAGATCTTCGTGCAGGCGCAGAAGGACATGAACGTCGCCGTCAAGAACGACCAGAGCGTGAAGGTCGGCACGAGCCAGCAGAGCGGCAAGGGGAATCAGACCATCGACGTCTACAACGATCGCAGCATCACGGTGGAGCAGGGAAACCAGTCGCTGGAGGTGAAGAAGGGGAACCGCACGGTGACGGTGACGACCGGCAACGAAACGCACAGCGTGGCCGGCACGCGCGACGTCACGGTGACGAAGGCGGAGACGCATGCGAGCAAGGACGACTACACGCACACGGTGTCGAAGAACTTCACGCTGAAAGTCACGGGCGACCTGCTCCTCGACGTCACAGGGAACGTGACGATCAAGGGGGGACAGAGCGTGACGCTGCAGGCCGGCACCGGCATCACGATCAAGGCGACCGGCGACGTGGCGGTGCAGGGGATGAACATCTCGAACAAGGCCACGGCGGCGCTGAAGAACGAGGGGATGAACGTCACGAACAAGGCGACAGTGAACCTGTCGAACGAAGGAGTGATGGTGAGCAGCAAGGCCGACGGGCTGCACACGGTCGAGGCCAGCGGCATCCTGACGGTGAAGGGAGCGCTGGTGAAGATCAACTGAGCCGCTTGCGCGCGACGACGGCGTGCACGTCGTAGTCGAAGCTGCTCCGGTCGTGCAGGCGGACGCGCCAGGCGACGCGCTCACGCTCGACGGCGATGTCCAGGCCGGCGCCGTCGAGGAGCGACCGCAGCAACGGCTCGGAGGCGCCGCCGTGCGGGCCGCGCTGGGAGTGCCCGCCGATCCAGTTCTCGACCGGCGTCGCGCCCGGCGACCAGTCGTACGGCGTGGCCACGACGGCGGTGCCGCCGCCGCGAAGGACCCGCGCGAGCTCCTCGATCGAGCGCTGCGGCGCGGCGACGCAGTCGACGACGTTGAGGCTCGCGGCGAGGGCGAAGGTGCCGCCGGCGAACGGGAGCGCGGCGGCGTCGCAGCACCAGAAGTCGATGCGCTCGCGCGCCGGCGAGTCGACGGCGCGCTCGACGCGGTCGTAGACGAGGCCGACGCGGCGCCGCGCGTAGCGGACGCGCCCCTCGCGCAACGCGGCGGAGGCGATGCGGAGCATGGCGAAGTTGAGATCGACGCCGACGACGATGCCGCCGCAGCGCTCGGCGAGCGTGAAGGTCGTGCCGCCGGCGGCGCAGCCGGCGTCGAGGGCCGGGCCCGCGGAGGGCGGCACGAGGTCGAGCAGCGGATGCGGCGCGCCGCCGTAATGGCTGCCGGCGTAGATGCCGGCGTGCTGGCGCATGGTATCGAACGCGGACCCGCTGCCGAGCACATCGCCGACGAGGCTCTCGAGCTCGGCGGAGAGATCGCCGCGCTGCAGGAGCTGGAGCGGGTTCGCGGCCAGCCACGCCCGGATCGGGCCGACGAGGATGGGGACGCCGTCGACGACCGGGTACTCGCGCCGGCAAACGTCGTTGGAGCAGACGACGATGCCTTCGATGAGATCGTCGCCGCGCTCGACGAGGGCGCACGCGACGGCGAGCGGCGCGCGCGCGTCGCAGACGACGCAGAGCGGCCGCAAGGTCTCGAAGTGGAGCCGCCGCACTCAGCCTCCGATGATGACGGTCGGACAGCCGGGCGGCAGGATCTTGCCGGTGGGGCCGGGGATCGGCGCGACGCAGGAGACGTGCGCGGTCATGTCGTTTACGCGCGCGGCCGGGAGGTTGCCGATCAGCACCGTGAAGGAGCCGAGGGCCACCATGCCGGGACCGGCGGGGACGCAGCCGGGGAGCGTGCAGGGCGTGGTGGTGTCGGTGGAGCGTGCCGCCGGCTGGCTGCCGACGAGGACCGTGAATTCGCCGGTGATGAGAGTCAGCGGAAGGGCGGGATGGGCGGAGGGGGACGGGACGGGAGCGGGCGGGTGGATGGGGGCGTGGCAGTGCGGGGAGTCTTGCAGGACCATGTCGCCGAGACGCGCTGCCGGGCCGCTCATGTTGCGAGTATATTCTGTCCTTATGGATTTCGAGCAGCGTGACGATGCCGGAAACGTGGTCCAGCGCGGCGCGCTCGCCGACGGGGACCTCGACGGGGAGCTCGTGCAGCTCGACGGCGAGGGCGGCGTGGTGGCGACGATGTCGTACAGGAAAGGGAAGCTCGACGGCGAGTCGCTCTTCTACGACGGCGGGACGCTGAAGCTGCGCTCGCGCTATCGCGAAGGTCTACAGGATGGAGAAAACATCCTCTACGGCGACGCCGGGCGGCCGCTGATGACGGCGACGTACCGCGCCGGCAAGCTGCACGGAACGAGCTCGTGGTTCCGCCCCGACGGGTCGCTGGAGCGGACGGCGAATTACGTCGACGGGACACAGGAAGGTGAAGCCGTCGCGTACGACGCGCAGGGCCGCGTGACGGAGCGCGCGATGTACCGCGGCGGAAAGCTCGACGGCGAGCTGCGGCGCTACACGAAGAGCGGCAAGGTGCGCGAGACGATCGTCTACCGCGACGGGAAGCCGCAATGACGAAGCACAAGATCGTGCGTTTCCAGCTCGCCCCCAGCGGCGTCGCGCTGGTGATCGCCGGCGCGGTCCTGATCGGCGCGCTGCTGGCCGTGGCCGGCTACATCGCCGGCTCGCGGCACGACCCTGCCCCCGCCCCCGCCGCCGCCCCCGCCGCCGAGGCGTTCGCGCTGCGCCTGAAGACGGCGGCGAGCGAGGAGGAGGCGACGGCGGCGCAGGCGGAGCTGAAGGCAAAGGGCATCGACGCCGCGATCGTGGCCCTCCCGCCGGACGGCGCGGCGCGCTACGCGCTCGAGACGGGCCGCTACGCGAGCCGCCGCGAGGCGGCCGACGCGTCGGCCGCACTCGCGGAGAAGACGGGGGTGGAGACGGTGGTGGTGGAGGCGCACATCAGCCGTTGATGTTGAAGTCATAGGACAACTGCGCCGTACAGCCCGCTTCGTCGGTGAACGAGATCGTGCTGTGCACGGTGCCCGATACCGACAAGTCGACGGTCCCGCTGAGGATCCCCTGACCGTCGATGCTCAGTCCCGACGGAAGATTGTTTCCGATGAAGATCCAATTCGTTCCGGCCGCGCCGCTCGGAACGAATCCGTAGCCGCGGCCCGTCACGTCTGTACCGGCTGTGATTCCAGGCAGGACGTTCGCCGTCGCCAACTGGTCGCTGGCCGCCAGCGTGATGGTGGCGCAATTGACCTGCAACGTGTAGTGGAAGGCAACGGCGCTGATGCAGCCGTTCGAGTCCCTCGCGAAGACGTCGATCCCGAAGTTGCCCGTTTGCGTCGGAGTGCCGGAAAGGACGCCCGGGTCGTTCGCGCTCCAAGTCACGCCCCTCGGCAGCCGGTTGGCGTTGAAGAAGGTCGCCGCTCCCAGTATGCCGCTCGCCGTGAATCTGGTGCTGAAGAATGTTCCGGCGGTGAGCGTCGCGCTGTTGCCCGAGGCGTTCGTCACCGTGATCGCCTGGCAGGCGATCGTCAGCGTGTATGCCGACGTGATGAAGCAGCCGTTCGTGTCCGAGACCTTGACGGTGATCGGGAACATGCCGCGTACGGTCGTCGTGCCGGAAAGGACTCCGGTCGAGGGATTGAGCGCGATGCCGCTCGGCAGTGCGCCGGCCTCGCTCCACGTCGCCGTACCGATGATGCCGCTCGCGGTGAAGGTCTGGTTGAACGCGACTCCGGCTGTGCCGCCATTCACGGTTGGGTTCATGATGGCGAGCGTCTGGCAGTTGATCGTCAGCGTATAGGACGACGTGGCGAAGCAGCCGTTCGCGTCCGTGACCTTCACGGTGATCGGGAACGCGCTGTGCGCCGTCGTCGTGCCGGAAAGGACTCCGGTCGAAGAATCGAGCGCGATGCCGCTCGGAAGTGCGCCGGTCTCGCTCCACGTCGCCGTACCGATGATGCCGCTCGCAGTGAACGTCTGGTTGAACGCAACTCCGGCCGTTCCGCTATTCACGGTTGGGTTCGTGATGGCGAGCGTCTGGCAGTTGATCGTCAGCGTATAGGACGATGTGGCGAAGCAGCCGTTCGTGTCCGTGACCTTCACGGTGATCGGAAACGCGCTGTGTGCCGTCGTCGTTCCGGAGAGGACGCCTGTCGAAGGATTGAGCGCGATGCCGGCCGGCAGTGCGCCGGTCTCGCTCCACGTCGCCGTGCCGAGGATGCCGGTCGCGGTGAAGCTCTGGTTGAAGGTGACTCCGGCCATGCCGGTATTCACGCTTGGATTCGCGATGGCGACGGTCTGGCAGCCGATCGTCAGCGTGTAGGGCGACGTGACGAAGCAGCCGTTCGTGTCCGTGACTTTCACGGTGATCGGGAAGCTGCCGGTCTGCGTGGTCGTGCCGGCAAGAACGCCGCTCGAAGGATTGAGCGCGATGCCGCTCGGCAGCGCGCCCGTCTCGCTCCACGTCGCCGTGCCGAGGATGCCGCTCGCGGTGAAGGTCTGGTTGAATGCGATGCCGGCCGTGCCGCCATTCACGGTCGGATTCGTGAGGGTCAGGCCCTGGCAGTTGATCGTCAGCGTGTAGGGCGAGGTGGCGAAGCAGCCGTTCGCGTCCGTGACCTTGACGATGATCGGGAAGCTGCCGGTCTGCGTGGTCGTGCCGGCGAGGACGCCGGTCGAAGCATTGAGCGTGATGCCGCTCGGCAGCGCGCCGGTCTCGCTCCACGTCGCCGTGCCGACGACGCTGTTCGCGGTGAAGGTCTGGCTGAACGCGACTCCGGCGGTCCCGCTGTTCACGCTCGGATTCGCGACGGTGATCGTGGTCTGGCAGCTGATCGTCAGCGTGTACGACGAGGTGACGAAGCAGCCGTTGGTGTCCGCGACCTTGACGGTGATCGGGAAGCTGCCGATCTGCGTCGGCGTGCCGGCGAGGACGCCGCTCGAAGGATTGAGCGCGATGCCGCTCGGCAACACGCCGGTCTCGCTCCACGTCGCCGTGCCGAGAATGCCGCTCGCGGTGAATGTCTGGCTGAACGCGACACCGGCCGTGCCGGCATTCACGGCTGGATTCGTGATGGCCATGCCTTGGCAGGCCACCGGAAGGTCGTACGTTGCGTTCCTGCCGGTGCAGCCGTTCGCGTCGGTGCCGATGACGGTGATCGGGAACGTGCCGGCCAGCGTGGGAGTGCCGGAGAGGAACCCGGTGAGCGAGAGCGTCAGTCCCGGCGGCACGGCGAGCATCTCGATCGCGGCGTTCCCGGCGTCGGCAACGAAGACCCTGCCGACGCGGTCAAGCGCCAGACCCTTCGGAGAACCGAGGCCGGAGACGAGCGCGATCACGCTGCTCGTGCTCTGCACCCATTTTCGAATCGAGCCGTCGCTTGCGCCGGCGACATAGACGTTGCCGGCGTCGTCGGTGCCGAGGCCGGCGGGGCCGATCAAGCCCGATGCGAGCGTCGAGAGCGCGCCGGGCGGCGACCATTTCTCGATCCGGTCGTTGCCGGTGTCGGCGATGTAGACGTTCTGATTTCCGTCGACCGCGACGCCGGCGGGAGCGGCGAGATTCGACGCCAACGTGGAGAGCGCGCCGCCGGTCCACATCTTCACGGCGTTGTTGCTCGTGTCGGCGATGTAGACGTGCGTTCCGTCGTGGTCGACCGCCACGGCCGCGGGGTGGTTCAAGTCGACGGACGTAACGAGCGTCGTCGTGGTCCCCGACGGCGTCCACTTGCGGACCGCGCTGTTCCCGGTATCGGCGACGTAGACGTTGCCGCTGTCGTCGACCGCCACGCCGGCGGGCCGGAACAAGCCGGAGATCGGCAAGGTGCTCAGCGTGTTGTCGATTGCCCTCCACTTCCTGACGGCGTCGTTTTCAGTGTCGGCGACGTAGACGTTGCCGGCAGCGTCGACGGCGATTCCCGCGGGATGCGCGAACGAAGGCGTCAGGTTGTACGCGAGCCTCGTCACCGGTTGCAGCACGATCGGAGGCGCGCCGCCCGCCGGCGTAAACGTGACGCCGAACGGCGTCCCGACGGTGGGAGCGGGGCTCAGCGTCGCCGGCGGATTCGCGATCGTGATCCCCGCGCAGGTGATGGTGAGCGTGTAGTTGCTGCTCGTCCCGAAACAACCGTTCGCGTCGGTGGCCTTCACTTGGATCGTGAAGACGCCGGCCGCCGCCGGCGTGCCGCTGAGCGTCCCGTCGGTCGCAAGAGTCAGGCCGGCAGGCAGCGTGCCGCCGGCGAGGGCGAACGTATACGGTCCCTTCGTGCCGGCGGCGGTGAAGGTCTGGCTGAAGAAGGAATGCGTCGAGCCGCTCGCCATCGCCGGGTTCGTGACGGTGACGCCGCCGCAACCGATCGTCAGCGCGTAGGTCGCGCCCGTCCCGACGCAGCCGTTCGCGTCCGTCGCCTTGACGGTGATCGGGAACGAGCCCATCTCCGTCGGCGTGCCGCTGAGCGTTCCGTTGGCAGCGAGGCCGAGGCCGGCCGGCAGCGTGCCGCTCGAGAGTGTGAACGCCGGCGTCCCGCTCGCGCCGGACGCGGAAAACGACTGGCTGAACGGTGAGCCGGTCGCGCCGACCGCCGTCGACGGATTGCCGACGGCGATCGTGCCGCAGGCGACGTTCAGGTTGTACGCGGCGCCGGTGCCGCTGCAGGAATTCGCGTCGGTGGCCTTGACGGTGATGGGGAACGTGCCGACGACCGTCGGCGTGCCGCTGAGCGTGCCATTCGAGGACAAGTTCAGGCCGGCGGGAAGCGATCCGCTGGCGATGACGAACGCCGGCGCGCCGACGACTCCGGCGGCGCCGAAGCTCTGGCTGAAGGGGAGATTCACGGTGGCGGTCGTCGTGGCGGGGTCGGTGATCGAGACGGCGGCGCAGCCGACAGGAAGCAGGTAGAGGGGGCCGGTGGCGCTGCACCCTTTCGCATCGGTGGCGGTGACGTAGATCGGGAAGCTGCCGGTCTGCGTCGGCGTGCCGGCGAGGACTCCGTTCGCCGCGAGCGTCACGCCGGCGGGCAGCGCCGAGGCGGTGGAAAAGCTCGTCGCGCCGGCGCCGCCGCTCTGCGTGAAGGTCAGGCTGAGCGGCGACAGGACGGTCGCACTCGTCGCCGCCGGATTCGTCACGGTGATGGTCTGGCAGCCGATGGCGAGCGTGTACTGCGCGGCCGCGGCGCTGCAGCCGTTCGCGTCGGTCGCCGTGATCGCGAAGGTAAAGTTGCCGCTCGCCGACGGCGTTCCGCCGAGCGTGCCGGCGCTCGACAGGGTGAGGCCCGCCGGCAGCGATCCCGAGGCGATGCTCCAGACGACCGCGCCGACGCCTCCCGCCTGCGTGAAGGTGACCGAACCATAGGCCGCGCCGCTCGTCCCCGAAGGAAGAGTGCCTGGAGCGACCGTCGGCGACGCGGTGATCGCGATCGCCGGACAGTTGATGACCAGCGCGGCCGTGAGCGTGGCGCTGCAACCGTTGGCGTCGAGCGCATGCACGTCGATGTTGAACGTGCCGCGCACCGCCGGCGTGCCGGAAAGGACGCCGCCGCTCGAGAAGCTCATACCGTCCGGCAACGCGCCGGCGGACCAGAGGATCGGCGCGGCGCCGCCGCTCTGCGAAAACGTCACGGCCGGATAGACCGCGCCGGCCGTCGCATTCGGCAGCGTGGCCGGGGCGATGGTGATGGCGTGGCACTTTTCGGAGATCACGATCGACGCCGTTCCGGTATTGCTCGACGGAACGATGCCGTCACTGCCGCGATAGGTGAAGCTGTCGACGCCCGTGTAGCCGGCGGCCGGGTTGTAGGCGAAGGAGCCGTCGGGATGCAGCGTCACCGAACCGTGGGCCGGGCCGCTCTGCAGGACGGCGGCGATCGCCGGACTGTCGGGATCGAACGCGCCGGTGAGGACGCCGGGGACGGAGACGTTGAGGATCGTGTCCTGCGTCGTGGCGTAGCTCTGGCTCGCCACCGTCGGCGGGACGTCGGCGCCGATGGTCAGCAAAACCGTCGTCACCGCCGACGCCAGCGTCCCGTCGCTCGCGCGATAGCTGAACGCGTCGCTCGTCGTATTGCTGCCGTCGTGCAGATAGGTGAACGAGCCGTTCGCATTGAACGCCAGCGTGCCGTGCGACGGCAGGGTCACGATCGTTGCGGAAAGCGAAAGGCCGTCCGGATCGATGTCGTTGCCGAGGACGCCCGGAGCGGCGACGGAGAGCTGGGCGCCGTGAGCGGCCGAATACGCATCGGGCGCGGTCGTGATGACGCCGGGCGGAACGATGGTGATGGTGACGGCGACGGCGTTCGAAGCCGCCGTCCCGTCGCTCGCGCGATACGTGAACGCGTCGCTCGTTGCGCCGGTGCCGTCGTTCGTATAGGTGAAGCTGCCGTCGGGATTGAACGTGAGCGCGCCGTGCGACGGGCCGGAGACGAGGAGGGCGATCGACGCCTTGCCTTGCGGGACGTCGTTGGCGAGGACGCCCTTCGCCGCGCTGACGGCTAGCACCTTCCCCTGCACGACGGCGTAGGCGTCGGCGACGGCGGTCAGCGTCGACGGCGGAGCCGGCACCACGGCGCGGTGCTTTTCCGCGCCGAGCGCGGCGAGGAGCGGCAGGGTGGCCGCAACCATCCATGCAGCGGTCAGGCGAGGCCGTGCTGTGCGTGCCACGCGGCACCTCCGAAAGACAACGACGTCTAGATGGATTTACTGCGATCAGGTATAATGCAGTCCTTCGGGAATTGCAAATGAAAATCAGACTCCTCCTCTGGCCTGTTGGCCTGCTCGCACTCGCTCTCTCTTGTAGCAAGGAAGGAAATCCCGTGGCGCTGCCGACCGCGCCGGGCGGACCGCAGTCGCCGCTGTCGCTGTCGGTCAAGGCGGACCGCAGCCAGCTCACCGCCGGCACCTCGGTGCCCGCCAACGTCGTCGTGACGGCGACGCACGCCGACGGCTCGCCGGCGGCCGACGGCACGTCCGTGGCCTTGAACACGAGCCTCGGCGCGTTCAGCTTCGACAGCGCGGGAAAGGCCGTGCAGACGGCGACGGCGACGCTCGTAGGCGGGCGCGCCTCCGTGCAGTTCTTCCCCGGCGCGACCGCCGGCACCGCGAACATCATGGCCGCCGCCGGCACCGCCGTCGCCGCGCTCAACCTCCCGATCGTCGCCGCGCCGCCCCTCCCCGTCGCGAACTTCACCTTCGCCGCGAACGGCCTCACCGTGCTCTTCACCGACGCCTCCACCGGCTCGCCGAGCGGCTGGGCGTGGGACTTCGGCGACGCGCAGACGAGCAGCGAGCGCAATCCGTCGCACACGTACCGCAGCGCGGCGACGTATCCGGTCATGCTCGTCGTGACGAACGCCGCCGGGCAGTCGAGCAAGAGCCAATTCGTCCCCGTCTCCCTCGGCACGCTTCCGAAGGCGGCGTTCGACTTCACCGTCACCGGACAGCAGGTGAACTTCGTCGACATGTCGACCGACGCGACGTCGTGGCAGTGGAGCTTCGGCGACGGCACGACCAGCAACGTCCGCAGTCCCGTCCACGTCTACACCGTCGCCGAGTCGTACACCGTCACGCTGGCCGCCTCGAACGCCGCCGGCAGCGCCACGGCGAACAAAGTCGTCGTCATCGCGCCGCCGAAGCCGCCGAAGGCCGCCTTCACCGTCGCGGTCACGGGGCAGCAGGCGAACTTCGTCGACGCCTCGACGGACGCGCTGACGTGGCAGTGGAGCTTCGGCGACGGTACCGGCGGCACGACGCGGAATCCGATCCACACCTACGCGTCGGCGGGCGCCTACACGGCGACGCTGACGGTGGCGAATACGGCCGGCTCCGACACGGCCGCCGAGGTCGTGACGATCGCCGCCGGGCAGCCGCCGAAGTCCGCGTTCACGTTCAAGGCGAACGGGCTGCAGGTGAACTTCGCCGACGCCTCGACCGGCAACCCGGCGACGTGGAACTGGAGCTTCGGCGACGGGGCGTCCAGCACGCTGCAGAATCCGCTGCACGTCTATCCGGTCTACGGCAACTACACGGTCGTGCTGCAGGTCGCAAACGCGAACGGCTCGAACAGCTCGAGCCAGATCGTGACGCTGACCGCCCCCGCGCCGCCGGTGGCGTCGTTCACGGCGACGGCGAACCCGAACAACCAGCAGGTCAACTTCGTCGACACGTCGGCCGGCAATCCGACGAACTGGACGTGGGACTTCGGCGACCACACCGCGCCGGTCAGCGGGGTGCAGAACCCGCTGCACACGTACGCGGCGGCCGGAACGTACACCGTGACGCTGACGGCGTCGAACGCCAGCGGCTCGTCGAAGGCGACGCAGGCGGTGACGACGCCGGCAGCGAAGTAGCGCTACTTCGTCACGGTCATGACCGCGAACCACGACTTCGCGCGGTAGTTGCCGTTGAGGTCCGTGGCGCTCGTGGTGACGATGCGCTGCTTGTAGGTGGTCATGCCGAAGGCGACGTCGATCCAGTCGAGGCCGAGGCCGGCGGTGACGGTGGTGCGGTCGGAGTCGGGGAAGAACGCGCTGACGCCCCAGTCGGGCAGCGGCGTTTTGGCGAAGGCGTAGCCGAGGCGGAGCTGCGGCCCGGTCGCGAAGCGCCAGCGCAGGCCGCCGCGGTAAGTCCAGGAGTCGTGGAGGCCGAGGGTGTAGGTCTTGTCGAGGCCCGGGTTCGACGGAAAGGAGAAAACGATGTCGTGCACGTCCTTCCACGCCGCGCGCTCGGCGTCGAGCTCGAGGAGGAGCGCGTCGCCGGGCGTCAGGGCGATGCCGAACGTCGTCTGCGCCGGAAGCTCGGTGGTCGAGTTGAGAAGGAGGTCCTGGCCAAAGGGATACGCAGCGGTGATGAGGTCGTCGAACTGCGGGTTGCCGGTCTTGATCTGCGTCAGCCGGCCGACGCCGGAGACGGTCGTCCGCGTCTTGCTGCGGAACGAGCCGCCGAGGGAGAGCGCGGCGGCGGGACGGAGGAAGACGCCGGCGGTCCATCCGAGGGAACGCTTCGCGTCGGTGGTCATGGAGAGCGCGCCGATCTCCTGCTGCGCGTCGGTCTGCACGTGGCGCGCGGCCGCCATCGACGAAGTGCGGTAGATGACGCCGGCGCCGAGGCCAAGCCGATCGCCGGCGTGCACGGCGACGGTGGTGGCGAGATCGTAGACCTCGATCTTCGACGAGGTGGCGACGAAGCGGCCGGCAAACTGGTCGGGGCCGGTCCACTCGGTGTTCATGCGGAAGGGATGGTAGAAGCCGGTGCCGAGGACCGCGTTCGCGCCGAGGGGAACGGCGGCGAAGAGATGCGGCTGCATGGCCCGCGGCGTGGTCTGCTGCGCGGCGGTGCCGGCGCCGGCGCCCGGCGGCAGGCCTTGATAGAAGGAGTGGTTGAAGGCGGAGGCGCTGAGGCCGACGGCCGCGCCCTTGCGCTTGGGGATGAGGGCGAGCGCGCCGGGGTTGCAGAAGACGGCGGTGGCGTCGTTGACGCTGGCAACGCAGGCGCCGGCCAGGCCGGCGGCGCGGGCGCCCTGGGGGTCGGTTTCGAAGCCGCCGGCGCGGAGCGGCAGGACGGCAAGAACGAGGACGATCGCAGACAGTGTGCGCATGTTGTCTCCACGGAGTTGATTTCTGTATGAAATGAATTCTATACTGATATCCGCATTCATGGCACAAGTGATTCAGGGTTGGTTTCCGGCCGGGGAGCGGACGCGCGTTCCGGCGGCGTTCGCGGCGCTGCCGCAGCGCGGCGGTGAACCGCTGTCGCCCGCCGTCCGGCAGACGATGGAGCGGTTCTTCGCGACGAGCTTCGCCGACGTGCGCGTCCACGTCGGGCCGCAGGCGGCGGCCGCCGGAGCGGCGGCGTTGACGCAGGGATCCCATCTCCACTTCGCGCCAGGCCACTACGATCCTTTGTCGCCGCGGGGACAGCAACTGCTGGCCCGCCAGCTTGCCCACGTCGTGCAGCAGCGCGCCGGGCGCGTGCGAGCGCCGCACGGACCCGGTCCGGCGATCGTGAGGGACCGCGCGCTCGACGCCGAGGCGGATCGCGTGGTGCAGCGCTTCGCCGTCGTGCAGGCGACGTTCTGGGGCGGCGTCACGGGAGCCTTCGCCGGCGGCGGACTCTTCGCCCTCGGCGGAGCGCTGATCGGGTCGGTCGTTCCGGTCGTCGGCACCGCCATCGGCGGCGCGGTCGGCGGAGTCGTCGGCGCCGCTGTCGGCGGTTACGCGGGGCATCGCTACACCGAGCCTCCTCCGGTGTTTCGGAACCGCCTGCCGCACGCGCTCGGTACGGAAATCGGCCGTTACCTGGCGGAGTGGCGGCGGAACCGTCACCGAGGAAATGACGAGAAAGCGTACGTACTGGTCTATCCCCGCGACGGCGATGAATTCAAAAAGAAGGTCCGGGAAGGCCAGAGGTTTCTTTGGACGTACAGCGTTCAGGGCCACCTCTCGATCGGCAGCCCGACGCAGAACCAGCATTCCGTCGTCGGCGCCGGCCGCGACGTCTATGCGGCAGGCGCCGGCCAATACGAGATCTCGGACGAAGAAGACCGGTACCGGGCGTACTTCGCGATAAGGGCGAAAGCGGAAAAACTGAGGGCTCAGGGCTTCACGGATCCTTCCGACAATCCCTACATCGAGCAGGCGGAGTTTTTCCGCATGGATCCGCCGCAACGCGGTCCGCAGCACGACGTCGTCGTTCTCAATTTCGAGAGCGGTCACTACCACCCGCGCAACGCCTGGACGAAGACGATCGAGGGATGGCGCCGTGCCGGGTTCACCGTCAAGAAAGATACGAGCGGACACACCGCATAGGAGGCGATCATGCGCATGCAAGGCAGCGGAGTCATTCAAGGCGTCTTCCCCCGCGGCGTGGTTCACCTGACGGCGCGCCTCGGCGCCGCGGCGCAGGCGAAGTGCGCGGCGCCCGGCTGCGCGCAGGGACGCATCGCCCATCATCCGAGTCACGCGCGCCCAATTCAGCGGCACGCGGCGGGGAACAACGCGGCGTTCGCGGTTCCGGAGAATCTCACGGCGTTCACGGAGGTCGGCGGACACCCGCTGCCGCCGAACGTGCGCCAGAAGATGGAGTCGTTCTTCGGCGCGAACTTCGCGGACGTGCGCGTACACGTCGGGCCGCAGGCATCGGCGATCGGCGCGCTGGCGTTCACGCAGGGCTCGCACATCCACTTCGCGCCGGGGCAGTACAACCCCTCCTCTCCGCAGGGCCAGCAGGTCCTCGGCCACGAGCTCGCGCACGTGCTGCAGCAGCGCTCCGGCCGCGTGCGCAACCCGTTCGGCGCGGGCGTCGCGGTCGTGCAGGATCACCGGCTGGAGGCGGAGGCGGACGCGATGGGGGCGCGGGCGGCGGCGCATCGCGCGGGCGGGCGATGAGGACCGTGCGCGCCGACGTGATTCAGGGATTCTTCCCGCACGGCGCGCCGAGGACGTCCGTCGTGCCGCCGCACCTCGCCGGCGCGGCCGCGATGGGAGGACAGCCGCTGCCGCCGGCCGTGCGCCAGACGATGGAGTCGTTCTTCGGGACGAGCTTCGCCGACGTGCGCGTGCACGTCGGGCCGCAGGCGCCGGCGCTCGGCGCGGTGGCGTTCACGCGCGGCGCGAACATTCACTTCGCGCCGGGCTCCTATCAGCCGCACACGCCGCGCGGCCGCGAGATCCTCGGCCACGAGCTCGCGCACGTCGTGCAGCAACGGGCCGGGCGGGCGCGGAACCCCCTCGGGCGCGGCGTGGCCGTCGTGCACGACGCGGCGCTGGAGGCGGAGGCGAGGCGCTTCGCTCACGCCGCCGCCGCGCAGCCGCTCACGTACGCGCGCTTCAGCGGCTTCTTCGGCCGCTTCAAGAGCTTCAGCGACCAGGAGAGGCGGATGGACGCGCTGGAAAGCCGGATCGCCGACGCCATCCGCGACACCAAAAGCTACTTCGCCACGCACCGGAGTTGGATGGGCCTGCCGAACGCGCTGCTGTCGCTGGAACAGCAGTTGAGAAATCTGCGCGCGAGAACGCACGCGCAGCGCGACTACGACGCCGTCGAACGGGAGCTGAAGGAGTTGATCCAGCGGTTCGACGATCTGAGCAGCGGCTGGGCCAAGGTCGACAAATGGACCGAGAGACACCCGAAGCGCGAGCTGATGAAGGGAATCGACGTCTCGCGCGGCGCCGCGTACGTCGACAAGAAGATGTTCGACCTGAAAAACAAGAGCGGTTTGAAAATCTTTATCGACCTGCTCTTCTCCCGTTTCATCAACTACGGCTTCCGCTACGACGCCCAGGCGGGATGGGGCACGGGCGGGGGCGAGGCGAGCGACGACACTCCCGATTTCTTCGACACCGACCGGAGGGCCGTCAACTACATGCAGAACCCCAACACGGTCGAGCGATACGGAAGCTGCCGTACCTTTGCCTCGGCATTTGCGCGGCTGCTGAAGGAATACGGTATCCCGGCGGGCGTCGAACAGGTCGTTCCGGAGAATCAGCTCTTTCTGGCGCGGGTGCCGGCGTTCATCGATCCGAGCGTCACCAGCAACGTCGAGTATCGCGGGCAGAAGCTTTCGCCGTATATCGTCTTCAGCGGACACGCGGCGACGAAGGTGACGGGCTTCAACCTCTATTGGGATCCGATGGCCAAAACGACCTATCAGTCGATCAAGCCGAGCATCGACTGCTATCTCGAACAGGACGAAACAAAGCATCTCCCCAACAAAAAGTGGCTGAACTTCAAGGGAACATGCAAGACGCTGCGGGCGAACGGCCAGACGGTTTCGAACAGCCACTTCCATCTCGTCGGAGATACGAAACGGAGCGTCGGCGGGCTGACGGTCTACACTCTCGTGCACTCATCGTAACGGAGCGCGCCTCCACTCACTGCCGCTCCGCCACGTCCACCGACTGCATCCTCGCCATCGCCGACCGCACCCTCTTCACGTACGTCTGCGTCTCGCGATACGGCGGGATGCCGCGGTACTGATCGACCGCGCCTTCGCCGGCGTTGTAGGCGGCCAGCACGAGGTCGAGGTCGCCGTGGTAGCGGTCGCGCAGCCAGGCCAGGTAGGCGCTGCCGGCGGCGATGTTCGGGGCCGGCTCGAAGAGGCGGTCGGCGGGGACGCCGAAGCGCGCGCCGGTCTCCGGCATCACCTGCATGAGGCCGCGCGCGCCTTTGTTCGAGACGTCGCGCGGATCGAAATCCGACTCCACGCGCGTCACGGCGCGAATCAGCTGCGGCGGCAGTCCGTTCCGCAGCGCGGCCTCGCGGATCAATGCCTCGTACGAAGGGGCAGGCGGCGGCGAGGGCCGCTGACGCAGCGGTGTCGGGTCGAGCTCGACGATTTCCGCGGCCGGCACGCGGACGGCCTCGCGTTCCGGCTCGCGCGGCGCCGGCGGCGGGGCGGCGGCGCGGGCCGGCGGGCGGCGGGCGGGCTCGCCGGCGAACGCGCCGACGAGCCAGCCGGCGCTGAAGAGGAGCGCCTGCACGACGATCGCGGCGCCGAGCGCGGCGAGGGCGATCGTGCGGTCGAAGAGGAACACGCGTTTCACACGAACCTCCCTTGCGCGTCGACGCTGACGTGGATGGTGGAGAAGTTCACGCCGTTGGCCATCCGCTCGAGGATCCGCGTGGAGAGCTCCGGCAGGAACGACTGCGTGAGGATGCGGTCGACCTCGCGCGCGCCGCTCGAGGCATCGCAGCGCGCCGCCAGCGACTCGACGAGGCGCGGGTCGTACGTCAGCTCGGCCTTGTGATGCTCGCGGACGCGGCGGCGGATCGACTGCAGCTTCAGCTCGACGATGCGGACGATCTCCGCGTAGCCGAGGGCGTGGTACGGCACGATCGTGAGCCGCGCCAGCAGCGCCGGGCGGAAGCGCGCCACGAGCTCGTCGCGGTCCGGGCCGACGTTCGACGTCAGCAGCAGCACGGTGTGGCGGAAGTCGACCGGAACGCCTTCCCCATCCTCGAGCACCCCTTTGTCGAAGACTTGAAAGAAGAGATCGGTGACGTCGGAATGCGCCTTCTCGAACTCGTCGAGCAGCACGGCGCTCCACGGCCGCCGCCGCACCGCCTCGGTGAGCACGCCGCCGCGGCCGTAGCCGACGTAGCCCGGCGGCGCGCCCTTGAGCGTGGCCACCGAGTGCGGCTCCTGAAACTCCGACATGTTGAACGAGATGAGGTTCCGCTCGCCGCCGTACAGCACCTCGGCCAGCGCCAGCGCGGTCTCGGTCTTGCCGACGCCGGTCGGGCCGCAGAGGAGGAACACCCCCTTCGGCTTGGCCGGATCTTCGAGGCCGGCGCGCGAGGTGGAGATGCGGCGGCAGATGGCGTCGAGCGCCTGCGGCTGTCCGACGATGCGCTCGGCCATGCGCTCCTGCAGCGTCAGCACGCCGCGCACGTCGTCGGCGAGCATCCGCCCGACCGGGATCCCGGTCCAGCCGGCGATCACGGCGGCGACGATTCGCGCGTCGCACGCGGCGGGGACGAGCGGCTCGTCCTTCTGCAGCGCGCGCAGCTCCTCGGCGACGTCGCCGTTCGCGCGCAACGCCGCGACGAGCTCGCGCTCGCGCTGCCAGCGCACGGCCAGCGCGCCGCGCTCGTCCGTCAGCGCGGCGAGCTCGCCTTCGAGGTCGGCGCTCCCCTCCTCCTCGCGCCGGGCGGCGAGCTCCGCGCCGGCGATGCGGATGCGGCGGTCGAGGTCCTCGAGCGGCGCGGGCGTCGTCTCCTGCGCCAGCGCCACGCGCGCGGCGGCGGTGTCGAGGACGCCGATGGCCTTGTCGGGAAGGCGCCGCTCGGCAAGGTAGCGGTGCGAGAGACGGACGGCGGCGCGCACGGCCTCGTCCGGAATCTCCACGCCGTGATGCGCCTCGAGGTGCGGGGCGACGCCGCGCAGCATGTCGAGCGCCGCCTCCTCGTCCGGCTCGTCGACGCGGACGAGCTGGAAGCGGCGGGCCAGCGCCGGATCTTTTTCGAAGTACTTCTTGTACTCGCTCCACGTCGTGGCGGCGATCGTGCGCAGCTCGCCGCGCGCGAGCGCCGGCTTGAGCAGGTTCGCCGCGTCGCCCTGGCCGGCCTGGTTGCCGGCGCCGATCAGCGTGTGGGCCTCGTCGATGAAGAGGATGGCGCCCCCGATCTCGGCGATGACGTCTTTGAGGCGCTGCTCGAACTCCCCTTTCACGCCCGCGCCGGCCTGCAGCAGTCCGAGGTCGAGGGCGCGGACGGCGACGTCGCGCAGCGGCGGCGGCACGTCGCCGGCGGCGACGCGCAGGGCGAAGCCTTCGACGACGGCGGTCTTGCCGACGCCGGCGTCGCCGACGAGGATCGGATTGTTCTGCCGCCGCCGCATGAGGATGTCGATGACGTGGCGGATCTCGACGTCGCGGCCGCGGATCGGATCGATGCGGCCGGCGCGCGCGTCGGCGGTGAGGTCGACGGTGAAGCGCTCCAGCGCTGAGCCGGCCGCCGGCGCGGCCGCGCGTTCCGGCGAGGAGGTTGAGGTCTCTTCGATCGACGCGCGCACCCGGCCGGCCGCCGAGTCGTGCAGCGACTCGGCGGGGATGCGCGCCAGCGCGGGACAGGAATCGTCGATCGTGGCGCGCAGCGCGTCGTCGTCGACGAGCGCCAGCAGGATCGCCGCCGAGCGCACCGCCGGCGACTCCAGCACGAGCGACGCGTGCACCCACGCCTCGCGCAGGAGATGCGTGATCTGCGGCGACAGCGACGGCGTCCGGCTGCTGCCGCGCGCGAAGCCTTCGACGGCGCGCTCGAGCTGGGCGACGGCCTCGCTCGGCGCGATGCCGTACGACTCGAGCAGGAGCGGCACGTCGCTGCCGGCGACGTCGAGGAGCTTCAGCAGCAGGTGCTCGACCTCGACGTTGTAGTGCGTCTGGGCCACGCAGAGCGCCACGGCGGCCTCCAGCGCGCGCCGGCAGACGTCGTTGAGTTTCGTCACCAGGACGCGCAGCGGGTTCATCGCCGCCCCACCAGCCGGACCTGCTCGTCGTCGCGCGCGGGCGGGCGGCGGCTGAGCCACGTGGTCTGACCGAGGTACGCGTCGCCGGCGGCGCGGAGGCGCAGCAACGGAACGTCGGCGGCGCGGAGCACGAGGCGGACGCGGAATCCGAGCTCGTCGTGGACGTAGAAGCGGATGAGGGACATCAGCGGTGCATATGCATCATTAGCGGCCGGGAGGAAGCAGCGGAAGCGTCCGAGGCCGAGCGGCCCCAGGCGCACCTCGAAGCGTGCGGCCTGGTTCCAGAGGCGGCGGCCGGCGAGCGCGGTGCGGCCGAGAACGTTGTTGCGGCCGAGGCGCGCGCCGAGGGCGGTGAGGTCGTCGGCGTCGATCTCCTCCCACGCGCCGGCGAACGGCATGACCGCGGCGGGGACGCCGAAGAAGTCCTCCAGGATCCGCTCCAGGCCGACCGGCGAGCGGCCGTGCTCGGCGAAGAGGCCGGCGTACGCGAGCAGCGGACGATCGGCGGAGCCATTCGCCAGCACGCGGCCGCGCAGGCTCGGCGTGCCGAGGCCGAGCAGCGCGCCGAGGACGCGGGCCATGCGGCCGTCGTGCGGCCCTTTCGGATCGAGCGCGGGGCGGTACTTCTTGCGGGCGCGGTAGAGCAGCGAGAGGAGGCGATGGTTGAAGATGTCGAGGAAGTCGGCGAAGGCGCGCCGGCCGCGGCGAAGCTGGCCGAGGATCGTCTCCGTCACGGCGTGCGGCAGCGGGCCGAGGAGGCCGGCCAGGCCGAGGACGTTGACGCTCACGCGCGGCCGCTCGCCCGGCGCGCGCTCGATCGCCTCCACGTCCGAGGACGGGACGTCGAGGCGGACCACGTGGCGGAAAAAGAGCAGCTCGCGGCCGGCGTGCGCCGCCTCGCCGGGAGGCTCGCAGCGCCCGTGTTCTTGGCGCAGCTCGATCTCCTCGAGCAGCCGGACCGCCTGCAGGAACGTGAAGCGCGAACCGTCCTCGTAGAGCTGCTGCTCTATCGAACCGGCTTTCCGCCCGTCATGATCGGCCACTGCATCCCTTTCTTGTCGTGGAAGCGCCGGTCGCCGCCGTCGTCGCGCTGCACGACGAGCTGCGAGAAGGAGTTGATGGAGGCGTGCAGGCCGAAGAAGCGGCTCAGCACGGAGGCGAAGAGATAGCCGTTGTCGGCCATCAGCGCGTCGTCGAAGACGAGAGTGATCCGCGTCCCGCGCGCGAAGCCGTTCCAGGCGTTCTCGACGCGCTTGGTCACTTTGCAGCTGGCCACGCTCTTGATGCCGTCGATGCGCCGCCGCGGCACCGGCACCTCGGGCGGGCAATAGAGCAGCAGGATCTCGCGCAGGGCCCGCAGCGCGTCGTCGCCGCCGTCGAGCGACAGATAGTTGAGCGACAGGTGCGAGACGAGCCGCCAGAGCTGCTCGCCGCCGCGCGGCGGACGGAGCGGCCGCGTCGGCTTGCGCAGCGCCACGATGCCGTTGACCGGCAGATCCTGATCGCACTGCAGGGGATGCCCGGCGGCGAGCTCCGCGGCGTAGTCGCCGTTCGTGCAGAGGAGGTGCGCGTAGACCACCTCGTCGCCGGGGAGCGCGGGGTTGAAGGCGGTGTCGCGGAAGGAGAGGTAAACGTCGTCGCCGTCGCGCCGGGCATGCCAGAACGCGCTCTGCCCTCCGGCGGCCATGGCGTGCGTGAAGCTGTAGAAGCGGGCGTATTCGCGCGACGTTTTGGCGGCGTTCGACGAGCCGGAGACGGAGCGGATGGAGTGGATGGCGGTGCTGGCCTCGCGTCGGTAGTCGGGGACGATGCGGTATTCGATGGTGCGGTGGTTGACGCGAATCGGCTCGCTGGTCTTTTCGAAGAGGTTGATGGCCGGCGTGCAGCCGAGCACGAAGTCGTCGTGGTGCAGCGCCGCCTGCGCCGGCAGCGGCGCATCGAGCAGGAAGAGGAGGTCGGCGTACTCCCCCGTCATGCGGCCGCACAATCCCTTGACGTCGACGAAGTGGAACTTCGGCTCGAACGCGAAGTACTCCTGCAGCAGGCGGTACGACGGATGGGAGAGGCGGGGGAAGTGGATGACGTCCTCGTCGTCGCCGAAGCCGACCGCGGCGACCTCGAGCTCCTCGGCGGCGGCGAGGTCGAAGGAATCGCGAGGAACGACGGCCGCGCTGCGCAGCAGCGGGTAAAGGCTGCTGACGAGCGTCTCGTTGTTGAGAAAAAAGCGTAGCGTGCCGACGCTCAACTTCTCGAACGGCTCGCTCGTGGCGTGGAGGCGGAGGCGCAGCACGGAGACGGCGCGGCGCCGGCCGGAATGGCGGAAGGCAAAGCCGTCGGCCACGCTCGCATCGACCACCTCGATCGGCCAGAGCTCGACGGGGTAGCGGGTGCGGAAGCGGCAGACGTCGCCTTCCTCGGTGTGGACGAAGAGCGGCGTGTCGCGCGGGATGAGCGCGCCGTCGGCGAGCTTCTGCTTCGGATCGAAGCGGACGATCGTCATCGACGGGATGGGATTGAGGAAATGCGGATAGAGGGTCTGCAGCAGCTCCGCGGCGATCTCCGGAAAGTCGTCGGCGAGGTCGCTCTGGATGCGCGCGGTGAGGAAGGCGAACGACTCGATCAGGCGCTCCACGTGCGGATCGGGGCAGACGTTGCCGTCCAGCTCCAACTGCCGCGCGACGTCGGGGTGATCGTTCCGGAAGCGCGCCCCCATCGAGCGGAGCCAGGAGAGCTCCTCGACGTAGCGGCGGAGCAGATCTTCGTCAGGGGCGGGCATCGATCTCCACTTTCTGTTCGCGCAGGTTGACGCCGAGGACGAACGAGACCGGCTCGCGCACGGCGTCGGCGATGAGCTCCGCCTCGATCGCGACCTGGAGCGAGATCTGGTCCTCGGCCGGCGGCACGACGTTCACGCGCACAGCCGCGAGGCGCGGCTCGTACGTCTCGATGGCGATGCGCAGCGCCGCCGCGAGCTCGCTTTGATGGTTGGGATTGCGCGCGGCGAAGTCGGTCAGCGCCGGGATGCCGTAGTCGATCGCGGTGAGCGGCATACCGGCGAGCCGATGCGCCGGGAAGGAGGAGCGGGTGTTGAACAACAGCTCCAGCTCCCGGCGCACCGACTCGCGGAGGCCGCGGCGGTCGAGCGTGCGCTCCCCGCCGGCCAGGCGGTCGAACAAGGGAGTGCGGACGTTCAGCTCGTGCGCCATGGCCGTCAGGAAATGGCGCGCTTGATGAGGTCGTGCTTGGCCGGCTTGTTGCCGCCGGCCGTGCCGTCGGCCTGCTGCAGGACGTAGGTGTACTGCACGGTGCCGTAGTCGAGCGCGAGGCTCTCCGACGGAAGATCGCCACCGCCGCCGGAGAAGCTCTGGTTGGAGATGATGACGTCTTCCATCACCACCTTCAGGTACTCGACGGCCTTGTTGTCCTCGGCGCCCGACGCGCGGTAACACGTCAGCGTGGCCTTGCCGATGGTCTTGCCGCTCCAGCAGGTCTTGAGCAGCGACGTGGTCGCGGAATCGATGTACTTCGAAACCGACATCGGCTGGTGCTGGGCCTGTTCGACCGTGCCGCCGCCGGCGCTGGCGCGGGTGCCGCTGGTCGGCTGCACGAAGCCGTGATTCCAGTTCAGGATCTCGATCTCCTTTTCGTGGTTGCCGGCGGTGCAGTCGCCCTCGATGTTGGGGGTCTCCAGTTTCAAATACGCATTGATAGCCATGGTTCAAGCTCCTCCTCAGGCCGCAACCGGCGGCGGCAGTTCGGCGACGAGACGGATGGACGTGGTCAGCTCCTCGAGCTGGAAGTGCGGGCGGAGGAAGCAGACCGCGCGGTAGGCGCCGGGCTTGCCGGGGACGTCGAAGACGTCGATGCGGGCTTCGCGCAGCGGGAACTGCGCCTTCACGTCCTGTCCGGCGTCGTCCGTCGCCAGGACGTAGCTCATGATCCAGCGGTTCAGGAACTGCGACATCGTCTCCTTCGTCTGGAAGGTGCCGATCTTGTCGCGGCACATGACCTTGAGGTAGTGGGCGAAGCGCGACGCGGCCAGGAGGTACGGCAGGCGCGCCGAGATCGCGGCGTTGGCGTTGGCGGCGTCGAGATCGAAGACCGGCGGCTTGTGCGTGGTCTGGCCGCCGAAGAACGCGGCGTAGTCCTGTCCCTTGCAGTGAATGAGGGTGATGAAGCCGAGGCCGTCGAGCTCCTTCTCGCGGCGGTCGGTGATCGACACCTCGGTCGGGCACTTGAGCGCCTTCTCCCCTTCCTCGGTGTCGAAGATGTGCGCCGGCAGGTTCGTCACCTTGCCGCCGCCCTCCGGCCCGCGAATGGCCGCGCACCAGCTGTACTGCGCGAAGGCGTTGGTGATGCGCGCGCCGAGGGCGTACGCGGTGTTGCCCCACAGATAACGCGAGTGTTCCTTCGGCTTCGGCAGGTACTTCGGCTGCTCGCCGTCCTTGGCCTCCGGCGCGTCCGGCGGGACCCACGCCTTCACGTTCGGAGCCTTCGGATCGTCGACGTTCTCCTCCATCGCGAACTTCTCGGACTTCACGAGCTTGTCGCCGTAGGGCAGGCGGAGGAGGAAGCGCGGCAGGCAGAGCGTCACGTAGCGGGCGTCCTCGCTTTTCCGGAACGACTGCCACTTGATGAGCTCGAGGCTCTCGAAGATCTTGGCCATGTCGCGCGGCGCGCCGAGCTCCGTGAACGACTCCATGCCGAAGAGATCGGGATCGGCCGCGGCGATGAACGGCGCGTGCGCGGCGGCGGCAACGCTGGAGAGGTTCGTGAGCAGCTCGGTGTCGGCGGGCTGGCGGCCGAACGAGAAGTCGCCGACGAGGAGGCTGAACGGAGCGCCGCCGTACGTCCCGTACTCTTCCTCGTAGACCTTCTTGAACAGCGCGCTCTGGTCTTTGTCGATGGCCTGGCTGAGGTCCTTGGCCAGCGTGTCGCGCTTGACGTTGAGCAGGCGCAGCTTCAGACGCGTGCTCGTCTCGGTGTTGAAGACGAGGTAGCGCAGCCCGCGCCACGACGCCTCCAGGGTGCGGAACTTCTCGTCGTGCAGGATCTGCGAGACCTGATCGCTGAGCCACTCGTCGATCTTCTTGATCTGTTCCTGCAGCACTTCCATGACGGCCTGCTTGTCCTTCGCCTCCTCCGGCTTCTCGGTGAGGCGGGCCACGTAGTCGCGGAGCATCTGGATGGCGTTGTCGCGCGCCTTCTTTTTCTCCGCGTCGCTGGCCGTCTTCGGCAGGCGCACGAGTTTGCCGTCGTCGAGGATGTGGTCGAGCGTCGGCGGGGCGGCGGGCGCCTGCGTCGCCGCCGGTTGTTGAGCGGTGGTTTCGGGGTCTGGCATTACTGGTCTCCTTCCTTCTTCGGTTCGGGTTCGGGCGGCGGCAGCTGCAGGTCAGCGGGTTTCTGGGCGACCGCGAACAGCTGTGTGCTCAGCAGTTCGTTCCCGTCGGCGCGCGCCAGCAGCTCGTTGAGGTGCTGCCGGACGACGAGCTTTTCGCGCAGCTTGTCGACCTTCTCGACGAGGCGGTCGGGCGTGAAGTCGTCGATCGTCTCGAAGGTGATCTGCTGTGCGGCGCCGTCGACCTTGACGGTGAGCTGCGGCTTGATCGCGAACATCACGTCGTTGAAGTTGTCGCGGTCGATGTCGATGAACTTCCGCTTCTTGATGTCGGCGACGGTCTCGGCGCGATCGGGATCGCCGAGGTCGGCCAGGATGCCGACCACGAGCGGCAGCTCGATCTTCTCGATGGCGCCGCGCGTCTCCAGGTCGTACGTGATCTGCACGCGCGGCGGGCGGTTGCGGCCCAGCCATTTCTGTGTCCCTTCTTCAGCCATTTGCTTCTCCTTTCGATGGAACGTGTCGTGGAGCGGAGGGGCGCGGCGGTCAGGTCATAGGCTCCTCCTCATCGTTCGCTCTCCATTCCGAGCAGCGCGTACACCGCGGCCAGCTCGTTCTTCTGCAGCAGCTCGGCGAGGAGCTGCGGGAGCGGCAGGTGCTCCCACGAGATGGCGCGGGTGACGAGATACGGCACCGGGCTGTGGGGCTCGGTGCGGAAAAGGAAGTCGGCGGCGTCGCGCAAGCGCTGGAAGGCCTCGGCGCGGCTGGCGATCGTTCCGGCGGGGATCGGCACGGCGTCGTGCGCGAACGCGGCGAAGGCGTCCGGATCGACGCCCGCGGGCGCCTCGATCTCGCCGCCGTGCACGCGCTCCGCGACGATGCGCGCGGCGAAGGCGCCGATGGCGTCGAGCGTGCCGGCGATGGCGGTGAAGCTCGGCGCGTCCGCCGCGCCGGCGCGCTCGGCCAGCGCCGCCTCGACCTCGTCGATCGCGGCGCGCGCCGCGACGGCGTCGCGCGCCAGCGAGGCGTACCACTCCCCCGGCGTCAGCGACGCGGAGACCTGGAACTGCGCGAACGTCGCGGTGCCGGCCCGGTATGCGGCGGCGGCCTCGGACGGATGGCTCTCTTCGAGGTTCTGGTAGTAGAGCGCGCGGCCGCGGTCGGCCCAGCTCAGCGGCGCCGACTCCTCCCCCGCCGGCGACGTGACGGCGAGGCTCTCCAGCGGAAACAGCAGCTTGTCCGCTGCCCAGACCAGCGGCGCCAGACGTCCGTCCGCGGAGCCGTCCTCGAGCGGCGGGTAGAGCGTGTCCCAGAAGTCGCGGCAGAGCGCGGCGATGGTGCGCATGCCGGCGGCGAAGCCGGCGAAGCCGCGCAGGTGCAGCCACGCTTCCGTGAGCCAGACGGCGATCTGCAGGTCCTTCGAGCGCGTCGACAGCGTGGCCGCGGCGCGCGTGGCCAGGCCGTTCCAGTCGGCGCGCTTCAACTCGCGCTTCCACACGCCCTGCGGCAGCGACGGATCGTCGGCCTCGCGCAGCTTGCGCAGTTCGTCGTACGCGGCGTCGTAGCGCAGCCACTCGCCGGCCGGCTGCTCGCCGGGAATCGGCGCGAGCAGCGGCGCCAGGTCGAACGGCGCTCCGGTCGTGGTCTCGAGCGCCGTCATGGCGAGACCTCCGCGGTGATCCGCTTCAGCACCGGCGCCTGCGCCGGAAACGGCGGCACGTCGAGCGGCTGGCCGTCGATGCTGGAGAGGGCGAGCCGGAGAAAGAGCAGCGACGGATGGCGCACGTCCGGCTCGCCGCCCGCCGCCGGCTTGGTGAGGACGTTGAGCGCCAGCGTGACGGGCAACTCGTCGGTGCCGCCCGGCAGGTCGCCGGCGTGCGCGCGCAGATCGGCGACCGCGGCGAGCAATGCCCAGCGGTTGCTGTATTGAAAGACGACGGCGCGGTCGTCGACGGAGACGTTCCGCTGCCGGCCGGCCACCACGGGCACGCGCGGCGCGTCGGCGGCCCACCACAGCGTGAGGCGCACCGGCGTCCCCGGCCGCCACAGCAGCGGCTTCGCTTTGTCGCGCGGCGGCGCGGTGTCGTTGCCGATGGCGAGCGACCAACGCACGATCTCGTTCGCCTCGCTCTCGCGCTCCGGCAGCACGCGGAACTTCGCCTCGACGTTGACCTCGGGCAGGCGCAGCGCTTTCTTGGGATCGAGGAACGGCGCGAAGAACTCGCGCACCTTGTCCATCTTGTGCGCGAAGTCCTGCGCCGGCTGGAACCAGTCGTCGGCCGCGTCGCCGGCCGCCGCGGTGAAGAGGGGCCGGACCTCGTCGAACTTGCGGAAGAAGCGGCGGACGTCCTCGGGATCGGCCTCGCCCTCGCTCGTCTTCGGCGGCTCGTCGCTGAACGGATAGCGCCCGGCCAGGCGCTGGTTGAACAGCCTGGCCAGCTCCTCGTAGCTCGTCGCGGCGCGCGCGGCGGCGACGCCGGCGCAACGCGAGGCCAGGCTGCCGGCGAGCTCGCGCAGCGTGTCGGCGAAGTAGCCGCGCGCCGCCCGTTCCCCTGGCTTGAGCTCCGCGCCGCGGCAGTCCGCGGGCGTCACCTTCGCGGCGCGCTCGGCGATGTAGTCCTCGAGCATGGCCGGCGCGTTGCCCGGCTTCTTCGCCTCGAAGTTGTGGAGGTCGTTGCTGATCGTCCGCCATTGCGCGACGACCCTGGCGTCGTCGTCGCCGGACGGCGCGCCGAACTCCGCGAACCACGCCAGCATCGGCGCGGCGTAGCCGTTCGCCAGCGCCGCGACGCGGCCGCGCGTCGTGTCGAGGTACTCGGCCAGCTGCGCGGCGTCGCGCCCTCCCCAACCGGACGGCGCGGGCGGCGCCGTCCCGTCCCACCACTCGAAGTTGCCGGTGCGCGGACGGTAGGCCGCGCTTCTCTTCAGCAGGTCGTCGACGGCGCGCAGCAGCCGCATGGCTTCGGCGGACGTGGCCGCGATGACCTCGTTGCGCGTCTCCTCCGCGCGCAGCGACCGCAGCGCGTCGAGCTGCGCGTGGATCGTCTTCGCCGCGGAGTCGAAGGCCGCCGTCTCGAGACGGAGCTCCTCCTCGTTCGCCGCCGCGGTCAGCGGCCGCGCGACCGGCTCGAACCGCTGCGCTTGTCCCAGCAGATCGGCGAGCTGCTCGCGCGTGCGCTGCTGCGCGGTCTGCGCGATGGCGGCGGCAGCCTCCAGCGGGAAGTCGCGCGGGAAGAGCTTCATCCCCCGCTCGCCGAAGTCTTTGTAGGCGCGATAGGCGATGGCGGCCTGCTCGAGCTGACTCGGATCCCACACCAGGCGCCGCCCCTCGACCGACGTGCGGATGGGATGCGCTTCGGTCTGGCGGACCACGAAGCTCTGGCCGAGGAAGGTCTCGATGGCCGTGTGCAGCAGATCGCTGTCGTGCGACAGCTCCATCACCGGCGTGCGGTCGGCGCGCAGTTTGAGCACCGGCGTGTCGATGCCGGTGCGCGCGCCGAGCCGCGCCTGCAGCGCCTGCAGCTGGCTCGCTCCGCCGTCGCGCAGGATCTTCTCCGTTCCCGGCCGGAACATGTCCGAGCGGCCGATGGAGTCGAGGGTCTGGTTGAGGTCCGCGCCGAGGTCGAAGCTCGAGCGGAACGCCCACGCGTCCGCGGGCGTGGAGAGGTCCTTCTGCAGAACGTGAAAGGTGTTGTCGAGGCGTTGGACCGCCGCGGTGTCGAGCTCGTTCCGTCCGGCCAGCTGCAGCGACTTCGGATCGATGCCGTGCGCGACGAGCCCCACCCGCGCCGCCATCGGGTTATGCTCGAAAAACTTCGAAAAGAGCACCGCCATGCCGATCTCCGCGGCTTCGGTGGCGTCTTTCTGGTAGCGGTCAGGATGGAAGAGCGCTTCCGGCGGCAGCCCCCGCTCCGCCAGCCCGTACATCCCGGCCTGTCTGTAGAAGCGCGGCGGAAGCTCCTTGTCGAAGGCGAACTGCACGTTGGCGGCGAGCGCCGCCTCGTCGTGGCTGCCGATCGCCGCCACGCGATTGAACATCGTGCCCTGCCGCTCGATCTCGCGGAGGTCGGCGACGAACTTTTTCAGGACGAGGAGCTCCTCGCTCTTCTCGACCGGCTCGAGCGACGCCTCGGCGGCGCCGGCGTCGTCGGGCGGTTTGATGCGCATCGCCGCGTCGGAACGGAATGATTGGATGACTGAGTTCGCCCTCAGATCGATCCGCTCGTAGATCGCGTTCAGCACGATCACTTCGAAGGCGTGGCCGAGGGCCTGGTGCTCGCGGCGGTCGAAGCCGCTCAGCCACGACGCCGGCAGCCACCACGGGCTGTAGTGCTCAAAGGCGACCGCGGAGATGCGGTCGACGAGCTTCGCGCCCGCGTTGCCGAGTTGGCCGTCCGTCATCGTCGGCATGGCGCGCATGTCCTGAAACGACTTCTGCAGTGCGTCCTGCAGGAGCTGATGGCGGTCGCTCAGCGTCTGCTGCGCGAAGACGAGACCGGCGGCGACGGCGGCGGCCGTGCCGATCGTGAGGAATCTCAGCACCCGCGCACGCCGGCTGCGCGTCATCCGGATCGCCGACGTCGGCGTGGCCAGCCCGGTCTCGTGGAAGATCTTCTGGCCGAACAGCTCGGCCACGAACGCCGTCGTCCTCGTCTCCCGGTCGTGGCCGCAAAAGTAAATCCCCCGCGTCAACGCCGCCTCGTGGCGCGCGCCGGGACTGAGGAGCTGGTCGAGGAACGTCCGCAGCGGCACGGCCAGCGCGGCCACGGACCACGGCAACAGCAGCACGCCCTCGCCTCGCGGCGCGTCGCGGAACAGCTTCATCTGCAGATGCCCGAGCGCGCCGCGCAGCCCGCGGAACGCTTCCTCGATCCAGGTGGTCTGGTACGGCACCTGCGCGCCGTGCGGGCTCGACCAGCCGAGGATCTGCACGCGCTCGCGCGCCGGCAGCGCGGCGCAGGTGTCGTCAAATCCGTCGAGCTGCTCGCAGCTCGTGACGAGGACGTAGAGCGGCAGCCTGAATCCCGACGTGTCCTGCAGCTCCCACAGCCGCTTGCGCACGCGGTCCGCGCGGTCCGCGAGCGCTAGGCGCTTCGCCTCGTCGCCGGCCGCGTCGAGTAGCTCCTTGCAGCCGACGGTGACGACGATCGCGTCGAGCGGCCGCTTCGGCCGCATCTCGACGAGCTGGCGGACGATGCTCTTCCAGCTCCGCTCGTCCGCGGAGCGGCCGTCCGGGCCGAGGACCGGCTCGCCGGCGATGTCGAGCACCACGCCCTTGTCGAAGAGGAGGAACTCCTGCCCTTCGCCGAAGGCCATGCCCGCCCGCACCGGATCCTCGCGCGCTTCCAGCCCGGCGCCGGCGTGCTCGAGGAATCGCGGCTCGCGCGAGCCTTCCGCGCCGAGGACGACGACCAGCGGCGTCGCGTAGCGATCGCCGGCGCCGCGCTGCCGGAGATGCCCGCGCGCGCGCCGGAACGCCGCGCCGATCCGCGCCGAGCCGTCCGCCGGTTTGCCGGCCGCGGGCTCGCTCTCCTCCTCGTCGTCGTCGGGGTCGTCGGAGACGTGCGAGACCTTGGCGGCCTTGCGCAGCAGCAGCACCAGCGCGAGCAGAATCAGGAGCGCCAGCGCGATCACCACGCCGAGCAGCAACGGCCAGTTGTCCAGAAGCCCCTTCACGGCTTCCTCGCCGGCGACTGCGCCTGGAACGTGCCGACCGCCTTCACGAGCGGATTGAGATCGGCGACGAAGCTCTGCCACAGCACCGTGCCGGCGGCGATGTAGAGGATCACCAGCAGGACGAGCGCGTAGATCCACGGCTTGAGGTGCGGCAGCTTGCCGCCCTCGCCGTCAGTGATCGTCGAGGCGTACGCCGCCGCGGCGATGTGGCTGCTGCCGCCCGTCACGAGCGGTTCGCCGTAGGCCAGGCGGAACAGCTTCTGGCGTTGCGGCCCGATGGCGCGGTCGGGTTGCTCGACGCCGCTGTAGTAGCCCTGAAATCCGAGGCCGAGGACGGCGAGATAGACGTGCGCCAGCTCGACGCCGGCCGCGCCGAGGCTCTGCATCTCTTCGATGTCGTCGAAGACCTTCTCGCCGGCGCGCTGCGAGCGGAACAGCGTCGTTTCCAGCAGGTGCGACATCCACTGCCGCTCGGCCGCGCCGTCGCCGTGCAGCAGGATCTCGTCGCCGAGCGCCGCCATCGCGTACATCGCGCGCCGGTAGGTCTCCAGGCCGTAGCTCCCGGAGCTGCGGCGCGCGTCGCTCTCCTGCCGGCGGAGCAGCGCCACGAGCCGGTCGTGCGCGCCGGCCGCGTCGATCTCATGCCCGTCGAGCAGCTTCCGTACGGCCAGCAGCTCGCGGTAAAAGTCGTGGAATGCTTCCATCAGAAACATGGGGTCAGACCTTCGTCTCGATGTAGAGGACGACTTCGTCAGGACGGCGCTCGCGGTCGCCGTTGGCGATGACGAGGTCCTCGGAGGGGAGGAGGAGCTCGCCGTACGGCGGCTTGAGCGCGTAGAACGCCACGCCCGACGCCGGCAGCCGGCCGGTATCGCGGTCGGGCTCGCGCTTCACGCCGCTCAAACGCTTCAGGCGCAGGCCGTCGATCTTCGGCTTCGCCCCGATCGTGCTCTGCATCACCCAGTCGTCGAGGTCCTTCGCCTTAACCCCGGCGGCCGCGCGGACGCCCAGCCACATCGGGCGACCCACCCACGCCGGCTCGATGCGCACGCTGAACGTGTCGTCCGCGGCGTTGAACGGGCGGAGCGTGTACGGCGCGCGGATGGCCGTCTTCACCGTCCATTCGATCGCCGACTTGAGCATCGTGAAAATGCGCAGCAGGTCGTCGTGGTCGTAGGCGTCGACGCGCTTCGGCACGGTGCCGGGGGCCAGTCCGCCGGCGATCGACGCCAGCGCGAGATAGAGCACGAACGGATGCGCGGCGTTCGACTTGAGCAGGACCTCCAGCGCCGGCAGCCCGGAGACGAGGCTGTGGATCAGCATCCGCGTCTCCAGCAGCTGCGGGGCGTGCTTCGACTCCGAGTCGTGGACGATGCTGCTGTTCAGCGCCGTGGCCTGCTCCCGCAGCAGCTCGGCCACGGCACCGCAGAGCTTGTGGAGCGGGAACCCTTCCCGCACGCGCAGCCACGGCGGCTCGTACTCGTCCTCCTCGAGCGCGCCGCCCCGCGCCACGACCTTCGCGATGGGAAAGCCGGCCGAGCTCTCCGGCAGGTAGTCGGCCAGCGTGAGCTGCAGGTTCGGGCGCAGCAGCGTCACCGGCAGCTCGTCGAGGCCCGTGGTCTCGTCGACGATCTGCTCGTCGACGTAGTCGTAGCGCTTCGAGAAGCGCTCGCCCGGCTGCCGCGCCGCCACGGAGAGAAAGACCGTGCGCTGCCCGGCGGCGATGTCGGCCAGGCGCGGCGCGAGGTCGATGGAGAGGCCGCCGCCGGCGACGGCCAGGCCGTCCGGGAGCAGCGCCTCGAGCCGGTCGATCGAGAGCACGCCGTCGACGAGCTTCTTTCCGTCGAGGTCGAGGAGGCCCCAGTGAAACGGCGAGACTGCCGACGCGTGGTAGTGCAGCATCGCTTCCTGGCGCTGGCCGGCCAGTTGAAAATGCTGCGGCGCCAGCAGCATCCCCTCGTACCAGCGGATCGCCGCCGGCACGTCCTGCGCGCGGCGCCGGCGGCGTTCGCCGCCCCCTTCGATGCCGCTCATTGCGCCGCCTCCACCGCGAAGTCGGCGTTGCCGAGGACGAGGTTGAACGGCTGCTGCGGCTGGAGCGCCGCCCGGTGCTCCCCCTCGGTGCCGTAATCGACGAAGAGCACGAGTTTGCGCGCCCCGGCCCGGTACGCGATCGACGGGTCACCCACCTCCTGCCCCGGCACCCACTCCCACCCGTGCACCTCGACCTGCGACGGATGGTCCTTGAGGAACTGCCGCTTCTGCGCGAACCACGCGGAGGCGCTCAGCTTCAGGAGCGGCTCCACCAGACGGGCGTCGTAGACGACGACGAGGTCGACGGCCACGGCGCTGTTATCGTTGGCGTCGGGAGCGATGGTCACGTGGAACGGCAGGCGCCCGCCGAACATCGAGCGTGTGGCCGAGGCGGCGCCGCAGGAGAGGGCCAGGCCGGCCAGGAGCGCGGCGCAAAGAGTGGACGGCAAAAGCAGGCCTGCCGTCGGCCGATGGGGAGCAGTCATTTGGGGGTCCTCTTGCTGAACGATTAACGGATGATGTATGTAAACATAGAATTCCGTTATTGTCTAGCTGCGTCTTGAATATTTTCTAGAGGACCCCGCCCGCGGTAGTTTCCGAAGCTGGTGCTTGCCGCCCCTACTGATAGTGACTTATATTGAAGTCATTACTGAAGGGAGATTGTGTGAGAAAGACCGCATTCATTGCCGTAATTATCCTGTCTCTTGCCGCGTATGCTCCCGCCACGTGCCTCATCGACTTCATCACCGAGTCCATCCCCGATCAGCAGGTAGGCCACGCCTTCAGCGTCACGCTGCAGGTCTGCTGCGGAACGCCGCCGTACACCTTCAGCCTGGCCTTCGGATCGCTGCCGCCCGGCGTCACGCTCAGCAGCAGCGGCACGATCAGCGGCACGCCGACCGCAGCCGGCACCTACACGCCGTGCATCACCGTCACCGACTCCGTGGGCTGTCACGTCACGCGCTGTTACCAGATCACCGTCAATCCCTGATCACAGCGCCGCGTTGACGACTTCCCCTTCCCGCACCGTCACGCGCGTCGAGCGCACGACGACGTTCCGATCGTCGAGGAGTTGGAGGGTGTAGTCGCCCGCGGCGACATTGCCGAGCCGAGTCTGTCCCGGCGCCGGGTCGATGCGAACGAGACCCGGCGCCGCACCCGGCCCGAGCCGCACCGGCTGCCCCGCGGCGTCGAGCACGCGCATCATCGCGAACGCATTGCTCGATGACGCCACGACGATCGTCCCCCCCGGCGTGAGGGCCACCGTCCGCTCCCCCGGCGCCTCGGCGTCGAACGTCCGCGGCGCGTAGCCGGGCGCGCCGGCGGTGATCCGATAGCTCCCCGCCGCCAGCGGCAAGCTCGCCGCGTCGCCGTCGTACGACGTCGCGCTCCCCTCCGCGTGCGCCCATCCATTGAGTGGGCGGTTGTCGCGTCCGTCGACCAGCGTCAGGGTCAGGCCCGACGATGGCGTCAGCTTGATCTCGAGCGGCGGCGCGCCGTCGTCGCCGACCGTCACCGGCAGCGTGGCCGCGCCGTAGCCGGCGTGCTGCGCGCGGGCATCGTACGCGCCGGGCGGGAGCTGCTCGAAGGAGAACTCGCCGTTCGCGCCGGAGAGCGCGTTGCGGACGAACGCGGCGTCGCGCCGCCGCAGCTCGATCGACGCGTTCGTGAGCACCGCGCCGGTCGCGCCGTCGATGACCTTGCCCGCCACCGCGGCGCCGCGGATGTCGATGTCGAACGTCGTCGAGCCGCCGACGTCGAGCGACGTCGCGAATGCGCCGCGCTCTAGATCGTTCACCGTCACGCCGTAGGTCCCCTTGTCGATGCCGGCGATCTCGTAGTGCCCGCTGCCGTCCGCCGCCGTCTGCGCCGCGCGCAGCCCCGCCACGCGCGGCGCGAACGCCACGAGCGCGCCCGGCACGGCCGCGCCGCCGCGGGTGATGCGGCCGCTGACGACGATGTCGGCGCCGAAGTCGAAGTCGGCGGTGACGGTCGTCCCCGGCTCGACGCGCACCGACTTCGCCGGCGCCGTGCGCGCGCTGCCGAGGCGCGCCGCGACGCGCACGGTGCCGGCCGGCGCGCCCTCGATGCGGTAGTTCCCCGCCGCGTCGGGCGCCGCCGAGGCGCTCCCCTCGGTCGACGAGGCGGAAATGACGACGTCGCGCAGCTCCGCGGGCGTGACGCCGGTGACGCGGCCGGCCACGACGCCGCCGCTCTTCAGCACGAGGCGCAACGCCGCCGGCGCCGGCACGTCGACGTCGCGCGCCACCGCCTCGGCGTAGCCGCTCTTCGCCGCGCGGATCTCGTAGTGCCCCGGCGCGACGCCGTCGATCGCGAACGCGCCGTTCGCATCGCTCTGCGCCGGCTGCGCGCTGCCCGCCGCCGACGACGCGCGGACCTCGGCGTCGGTGACCGGCGCGCCGCTTTCGCTGACCACGACGCCGGCGATCGCCGCGCCCGCCGCCAGCTGCGCGTCGACTTCGACCGCGTCGTTCGACAGCGTCACGCGCTTCTTCACCGGCAGCAGCCCGCCGCGGCTGAACGCGAGCGTCGTCTCGCCCGGCTCGAGGTTCTCGAGCTCGTACGCGCCGTCCGGATCCGTCAGCGCGCCCGGAGCCTCCACGCTGCCGGGGCGCATCTCCACCTGTACGGCCGCGCCGCCGACCGGCGCGCCGTCGGGCCCGGTCACGCGGCCGTGCACGCGCGCGCCGCGGTCGAGCGCGACCTCCACGTCGTCGATGCTCTTCCCGTTCTCGACTTTGATGTTCGCCACGCGCGCCGCCGCGTAGCCGGGCGCGGTGACGACGAGCGTCTGCGCTCCGGCCGGCACGCCGTCGATCGCGAACGCGCCGTCGTCCGCGGCGAAGCCGTGCATCGCCGGCGGCAGCAGCGTCGCGCCGCCGCCGCGCGAGACCGCGATGCCGGCGTCGAAGGCCGTGACCGGCTGTTGCGTGGCGCGGTCGACGACGCGGCCGGCCACGCGCCCGCCGGCCGGAAGGTCGACGTTGACGTCCGCGGCCGGCGCGGTGACGGTGCGCGCGGTCTGCACGAAGTCGCCGAGCTTGCGGAACGCCAGCGTGACCTGGCCGGGCGCGAGGTCGGCGAGGCGGAACGTGCCGTCGGGCGCGGTCTGCACCGGCGCGGCCAGCTCGCCGCCGATCGTGAAGACGTTGACGCCCTCGACCGGCGCACCGCCGCGCGTGACGCGGCCGCGGATCTCCACGCCCGGATCGAGCGCGATCTCGAGCGGCCGCGAGCTCGCCGCCACCGGCTGCGCGGCCAGCGTCTTCGGCGCGAAGCCGGCGGCGGTGACGACGACGTCGTACGTCCCCTCCTTCACGCGCATCGAGAAGCGCCCGTCGGCGCCGCTGCGCACGAGATCGTCGGCGGCGCCGCGCTCGAGGCTGTTCATCAGCAGCCGCCGCGCTTCGACGCCCGCGCCCGGCGCCGACGCGGTGACGGCGGCGCCAGCGACCGGCTTCGCGTCGCGGTCGACGACGCGCCCGGCCAGCACGACGCCGCGCGGGATCGTGATGACGACGCCGTTCTTCCGCTCGCCCGCGGCGATCCGCAGCGGCGCAGCGCGGCCGATTGGCCATCCTCTCTTTATTGCCTCGAGTCGCAGCGTCCCCTCTTCGGCGGTGCGGACGAGGAAGTGCCCGTCGGCCGCGGTGACGTCGCCTTTGACGCTCGCGCCGCCGATGCCGCGCTTCTCCTCGTCGACGACGAGGCCGGCGATCGTCGCCAGCGGCGCGAGGTAGAGCGCCTTCCGCGCGGCGCGTCCCGCCGGCAGGTTGAACGTGAGCCGCGGCGACGAATAGAGAGGATGCGCGGCCGTCACTTCGTACTCGCCGCCGGCGAGCGCCGCGATGGTGAAGTTCCCCTTCGCGTCGGTGATCGTCGACGCGCCGGGATCGGTGCCGGCGAAGCGCGGCGCGGCGGCGGTGACGACAGCATTGGCAACCGGCCCGCCGCTGCGAAGATCGCGCACGCTGCCGGAGATCGCCGCCGCCGGCCCGATGCGAAGGACGGCGTCGTTGCCGAACGGCCGCACGGCGAGGCGGTTGCCGGCGCGCGCGACGATCCGCCGCGCAGCCGGCGCGGCATGCGCGATCGCGAACGCGCCGTCGGCGGCGCTGACCGCGAGCGGGAAGTTGTCGACGAGGATCGCGGCGCCGGCGACCGGCGTCTGTCCATCCGCCGCCACGACGCGGCCGCGAACCGCGATGCCCGCCGTCAGCGCCACGTCGGGCTTGCCCGGCAGCACCGGTCCGAGGTCGCGCTCGACGACGGCGAAGTCGGGATGCCGGACGACGATGTGCGACGGCAACGCCCTTGGATCGGGCAGCGCGTAGTGCCCGGTCGCATCCGTGACGACGACGCTCTCGGTCCCGCGCGCGACGACGATCACCGTCGCCCCCGCGAGCGGCTTGCCGTTCGCGCTGACCGTGCCGCGCGCCATCGCCACCCGCCCAACCTGCAGCACGCCGGCCTCGGAGGCCGCGAGCCTGCCGGCGCCGTCGACGCTCAGCTCGACGACCGGCGCGTCCGTGTCGATCGAAAAGTTTCCCTTCGCATCGGTCGTCGCGACGCCGAGCGGCTTCCGCGCCGGCGCCGCCGACATCCACCGCGCCCGCGCCGCGTCGGACGTCTCGACAGCGAACGCCGCCACGTGCACCCCCGCCCCCGCCCGCCCGTCGACGTCGACGACGCTGCCGGTGATCGCCGCCACGAGCACTGCCGCCGGAAAATGCATACGGATATCATGCACGATTCCTGGTCACGACGGTGTCATCCCGAGCGCAGCGAGGGATCCCCACCGAAGGGGATTCCTCGCTCCGCTCGGAATGACACACCAGCATGGCGAGGTATATTCGCCCCCAAGCGTGCACGCCTACCTGCGCGAGCTCACCACTCCCCCGCCCGCGCTCTCGCGCGGCCAGAAGTGGCTCCTCGGCGGCCTCTTCCTCGCCGTCGCCGTCAGCCGCCGCTACGCGCTCTCCAAGTCCGCGCTCGACTGGGACGAGTCGCTCCTCGCCTGCGGCGTGCGCGAGTACGACGTCCTCGCCGAGCATCCTCACGCCCCCGGCTATCCGCTCTTCATCCTCTTCGCGAAGCTCGTCCGTCTCGTCGTCCACGACGACTTCCACTCCCTGCAGGCCGTCGCGTCGATCGCCTCGCTGCTCCTCTTTCCGGCGGCGTTCTTCCTCCTGCGCGAGCTGCGCTTCCGCTTCCGCGTCGCCCTCGCCGGCGCCGTCGTCACCGTCTTCCTTCCGACCGTCTGGTACTACGGCGGCACCTCGCTCAGCGACGTCCCCGCGCTCTGCGCCGTCGTCATCGCCTCGGCGCTGCTGCTCGCCGGCGGCCACAGTCCGCGCGCCTGGATCGCCGGCATGGCCGTCGCCGGAATCGCCGGCGGCATCCGGCCCGTGCACGTCGTCATCGCCATCGTGCCGGCGCTCGCCGGCGCAATGGCGATAAGGCAGCGGCGCGCCATCGTCGCCGGCTGCGCGCTCTTCGCCGCCGTCGTCGCCGCCAGCTACGCCGGCGCCGCGTTCGCCAGCGCCGACCCACCCTGGGGCTACCTCCATCGAATCGAGCTGATGGCGCACCACATCGGCGGCACCGACTCCTTCCACAACGTCGCCCGTCCGCCGCTGCCGAAGCTCGTGCCGATGTTCTTCGTCGACTCGCATCGCGGCGGGCGGGCGGGGCTCGCGCTCCTCCTGCTCGCGGCGATCGGCTTCACCGAGGGGGCGATGCGGCGGCGCGTCAACCTCGGCATCGTCGCGGCGATGTTCGTGCCGCTCGCCGTCGCCAGCTGGATGATGCTCGACACCACCGCCGTCACGCGCTACGGCATCGCCTACGTCATGCTCTACTCCGTCGCCGGCTCGTACGGCATCGACGTCCTCGCGCGCGCCGCGAGGAACGAGACTGCGCGCAGCGTCCTTGTCGCCGCCGGCACGCTCCTCCTCGTCCTGCCCCTCATCAACTGGACGCGCCCGGCACTCGCGCTCGTCCGCCACCGCGTCTCCCCGCCCATCGCGGCCATGCGCTGGCTCCGCCTGCACGTCCCGCCCGCCGGACCCGCCCTCTACCTCGACGACGGCCTGCACTTCCACGCCTGGCACGAGCTCGCCGGCTACGACGCGCAGTTCTTCGGCTCGATGGACGACATCCCCGCCCAGGCATACGCCGCGGGAAATTACTGCGTCGTCGACTGGCTCACGCTGCAGCCGCACGCCCGCGTCTTCAGCTTTCCGCGCACGCGCCTCGCGCAAATCGCGCGCGAGATCTACTTCGAGACCTGCGTCATCCCGATGGACGCGATGATTCGCTTCGGCGACGGCTGGTATCAGGATGAGTACGACCCGCAGCGCGAGCACGCCTGGCGCTGGATGCGGCAGAGCTCGGCGATGTTCGTGCCGCCGCTCCCCGCGAACGGCGTCCTGCACCTCGTCTATCACGTCCCGCTCGATGCACTGCCGCGTCCGCCAAAATTGACAATCATCTGGAACGGAACGGTGATCGACGAGCGGGTTTGCACCGATTTTGATTACGACCGGCGGTATGTGCTCGCGTCCCGCGCCGGAGTTCCGAACGAGTGCCGGCTCATCCTCGACGAATCGATGCAGCCGAAGGGCGATCCCCGCCGCCTCGGCCTGCAGTTGGGCGCCATTTCGTGGGAGCGGGCGGACGGCCTGCCATACGGATTTTGATGTTTACCGTTTGGCCTGCAGCGTTTTTGCGAGTCCGTCGTCTGATCGGTGATGAAGCAGGCCATCGCACCTTTCGCGCTGCTCTTGCTCGTCGCGGCCGTCGACCCCGACCTCGAGCCGAGGCTGCGGCGTCCCGAGCCGGCCGCGGTGACGGGGTGGACGAAATACTGCGGTAACGCGTCGATGACCGGCACGCCGCTCGGGCGCTCGCCGATCACCGCGACGAATGTCCGCACGCTGACGCTCGCCTGGCAGACCCAGCTGAAGGGCTCGATCGCCTCCGCCCCCTCCGTGCTTCGCAACCGCGTGTACATCGGCGACTGGAGCGGCACCGAGAACCTGCTCGACGCGCGCAGCGGAAAGATCCTCGCCACCGCCGACCTCGGGCAGACGCACGCGCCGCAATGCCAGCCCCAGACCCTCGGCATCACCTCGAGCGCCGCCATCGTCAACAACATCATCTATCTCGCCGGCGGTGACGACGCCTTCTACGCCCTCGACGCCAACACCCTCGGCGTCGTCTGGCGGAAGTCGCTCGGCGACAACTCCGCGACGGGCGGCTACTACGGCTGGTCGTCGCCCACCGTCGCCGGCAACCGCGTGCTGCAGGGTGTCTCCAGCAACTGCGACAATCCGTTCGTCCAGGGGCGCCTCGTGGCGATGGACCCGGCCACCGGCACCGAGGTCACGTCGGCGAACTTCGTCGGCGAAGGGTCGACCGGCAGCGGCGTCTGGACCTCGCCCGCCGTCGACCTGCAGAACGGCAAGGTCTATGTCACGACCGCGTCGGGACCCGACTTCTTCGATGGCACCGGCTACTCGATCGTCCGCCTCGACCTCGCCACGCTCGTCCTCGAGGACCGGTGGCAAGTCGATCCCGACGACGCCACGTGGGACGCCGACTGGGGCTCGTCGCCGACGCTCTTCACCGACGCGAGCGGCAAGCAGTTCGTCGGCGCCGGGCACAAAGACGGTCATTACTACGCCTTCCTGCGGTCCGACCTCGCCGCCGGCCCGGTCTGGGCCGCCGAGATCGCGTTTCAGGGCGAGATCCCGCAGGACGGCGACGGCACGCTCTCCACCGCCGCCTTCGACGGCACGCGGCTCTACGTCGGCGGCGGCACGCCGCCCGACTCGCCCGATCCCGAGGCCAAAGGCTCCGTCGTGGCGCTCGATCCGCGGAACGGCACGATCCTCTGGCGGCAGCCGTTCCCCGGCCCGGTCATCGCGCCGGTGTCGACCGTCAACGGCGTCGTCTTCGCCTCCGGCGGCAATCTCGTCGAGGCGCTCGACGCCGCCACCGGCAACGTCCTCTGGTCCTACCGAACCGACATGCCGATCTACGGCGGCATCGCCATCGCCGGCGACACGATCTTCGTCGGCGACCTCGCCGGAAAGCTCTACGCCTTCCGAATTTCTTGATCGCGCGGGAAGAATCGCCTACCATCCCTCCGTTCCAAGCGCGTCCATTTCATTCAAACAATCTCTGCCATGCGACACCGCGCACGTGTCCTTGCGCTGTATGTACGCCATGCGCTCCTGGCCAGCGCATGCGCGGCGCTTTGCCTCGCCGCCGTTAGCGCGCGCGCGGCGACGATCGCCGAGCCGTCGACCGGCGTGACCGTCACCGTCGACCGCGACGGCACGTACACGATCCAATTCGCCGACCCGGCGTGGACGTTCTCCGGCACGGTAAACGGCGGCGCGGCGAACTTCCGCGTCAACACCAGCCGCGATGCGGCCGGTCCGTTTCAGGAGATCGTCTTCGACGAGCGCTCCAAGCCGGCGCGCCACCTCGGCATTCGCACGTGGAGCGGCCGTCCCGGCGTCCTCTTCACCGAGACCGTCACGTCGTCGTGCCCGAACCCGGGCGCGTTTCCGCGCTTCTCGACGTTTCCCGTCCTGCCGCACAACGTCTCCTTCGCCGGGACGTGGGCCGGCGCGCGCTTCGATCTGAACGGCCGCGAAGGCCCGTGGGTGTTTTTCGACGACGCCGCGCAAACGGCCGTGCTCTCGCCCGCCGCAAACTTCATGGTGGCGAAGCTGACGATGGCGGCGGACGGTTCGATCGCAAGCGGCATCGACGGCGCGATCGATACGCTGCCCGAGGATTTGACGCATTCGACGCTACTCGTCGTCGAGCACGGCATCAACCGCGCGTTCGATACGTGGGGCCGGATCCTCACCGACGTCAACGGCAAGGTCCGCCCGGCGAACGACGCCGACGCCACACTCCAATACGTCGGCTACTGGACCGACAACGGCGCCGCCTACTACTACAACTACGATGCGTCGAAGGGCTACGAGGGCACGCTCCTCGGCGTGCGCGACGAGTTCGTCCGCAACGGCCTTCCCCTCGGCTATCTCCAGCTCGACAGCTGGTGGTATCGCAAGGGCGAGTCGGGTGACTGGAACCCCAAGCCCGACCAGTGGCAGTTCGGGATCCACACGTACGAAGCGTCGCCGGAGCTTTTCCCCAACGGCCTGGCGGCCTTTCACGACCGCCTCGCACTGCCGCTCGTCACGCACGCGCGGTGGATCGACGCCAAGAGTCCGTACCGCGCGAAGTACGCCATCTCGAACAACGTCGCCACTGATCCGCAGTACTGGAACGACATCGCGAAATACCTGAAGGCCTCGGGCGTGGCCACGTACGAGCAGGACTGGCTCGACTCGAAGGCCACGGCGGACTTCACGCTCGCCGATCAGGCGGCGTTCATGGACAACATGGCCGCCGCGCTCGCGGCGAACGGCATCACGATGCAGTACTGCATGCCGACGCCGCGCCACGTGCTGCAGGGCTCGAAGTACTCGAACCTGACGTCGATGCGGATGTCCGACGACCACTTTCAGCGAGGCTTCTGGCCGCGCGTGCTCTACGCGTCGCGCCTCGCCTCGTCGATCGGAATCTGGCCGTGGGTCGACGTCTTCGCCAGCGACGAGGACGCGAACCTGCTGGTGGCCACGCTCTCCGCCGGCGTCGTCGGCGCGAGCGACGCGCTCGGCGCGGCAAACGTGCGCAATCTCCAGCGCGCCGCCCGCGCCGACGGCGCACTCGTCAAGCCCGACGCGCCGCTCGTCCCCACCGACGCGACGTTCATCGCGGAAGCACAAAAAGGTCCGGGCGCGATGGTGGCCTACACGTACACCGACCACGCCTCGAATCGCGCCGTCTACGTCTTCGCGTTCCGCCGAGGAGATGCGACGACGGCGACGCTGACGCCGTCGGAGACCGGCCTCGCCGGCCAGCTCTTCGCCTACGACACCCGCCACAAGTCGGGAGCGCTAGTGAGCGCCGCCGCGCCGCTGGCGCTCGACCTCTCGCAGGACTGGACGAACCTCGTCCTTGTCCCGGTAAGCCGCAGCGGCATCGCCGTCATCGGCGACGCCGGCAAGTACGTCCCTCGCGGCCGCAAGCGCATCGCCGCCCTGACCGATCGCGGCGACGCCGTCGACGTCGAGATCGCCTTCGCTCACGGCGAGACCCGCGTGACGCTCACCGGCTACTCCCCCAACGGCATTCGCGCGTCGGCCGCCGCCGGGACGGTCGTGAAGAGCTCCTGGAACGCCTCCACCGGCCTGTTCGAAGTCGTCGTCGCCCCGGCGTCCAACGCGACCGCGCAGATCCACCTTCGCCCCGTCAACTCCCGCCCCCGCCGCCCGGCGTAAGTTGGGGTCAGGCGTAAGTTGGGGTCACATCTGGAAAATCAACTTAACGCCCGCCCCTAACTAACTAATGTCGGCGCGGCAGGCGCGCCGTCGGAGGGCCGGCGGACTCGCTCGCGCGGCTGACGCGATCCACGACGGCCTTGTAGCGCGGCGCGTCGCGGATGGAATTGAGGTCGGGATCGTTCTCGATCCACTCCTTGTACGAGTAGCCGTTCTCGACGGCCTGCTCGAGCGTCGTCAGCGCCAGCTCGTGCTCGCCCATGCGCGCCCAGCGGCACGACGCGTTGAACAGCGTGGCCGGATCGTTCGGATCGATCGCCGCCGAGCGATCGAGCCATTCGCGCGCCTTCTCCGGCTCCTTCAGGTCGATCCAGGCGGACGCGCCGAGGTAGAGCGCGCGGGCGTCGTCGGGATTGATCGCCAACTGCTGCTCGGCGGCGGCGATGCCGCGGCGATAGACCTCCTCCGCCCGCTTCGTCTCGCCGAGGGCCATGATGATCGGGCCGGCCAGGAGCGGCGATTGGTAGTCGTCCGGACGCATCTGCGCCGCGCGCTCGAACAGATCCGCCGACTTCTTGAGCTGTCCCTGCACGAGGCAGGCGCGGGCGTAGAAGTAGTACGCCTCGAACGAGCGCGGATCGAGCGTGAGTGCCCGCTCGAAGTCGGCGGTGGCGCCGGCGAAGTCGCGGATCAGCGACTTGGCCACGCCGCGCGACACGAAGCCCTCGGCCAGCGACGGATCGAGCTCGATGGCGCGCTCGCTCGCCGTCCGCGCCTGTTCGAGGTTCTCGGCGCTCGCCTCCCAGAACATGTACAGCAGCGACGCGCAGTCGGCCAGACCGCTGTGGCCCAGCGCGTAGTTCTGATCGATGTCGATGGCCCGGCGGAACATGCGCCGCGCCATTTCCAGATGCTGCCGGCGGAACAAATAGAGGTAGCGCCGGCCGCGCAGGTAGAACTCGTACGCGCGGACGTCGATCGTCGACTGTTTCTCGATGGCCTGCTTCTCGCGCTCGGTCAGCGTCACGCGCAGCGCGTCGACGATCCGCTGGGCGATCTCTTCCTGGATGCCGAAGATGTCCTGAAGATCGCGGTCGTAGCGGTCGGACCAGAGCGGAAAGCCCTCCTGCGCGCCGATCAGCTGCGCCGAGACGCGGACCTTGTCGCCCGACTTGCGGACGCTCCCCTCGAGCACGTTCTCGACGTTCAGCTTGCCGGCGATCTCCCGGATGTCCGCGGAGCTGCCCTTGAACTGGAACGACGACGTGCGCGAGGCCACGCGCAGGTTGTGCAGCTTCGACAGCGCGTTCAGCAACTCCTCGGCGATGCCATCGCAGAAGTACTCCTGATCGCGCTGCGGGCTCATGTCCGCGAACGGAAGCACGGCCAGCGACGGCTTCTCGCGTTCGCGCCGGCCCGACGGCCTGTCCGGCAACGCGTCCGGCTGCGACAGGCGTGCGCGGAGATCGCGAAGGACGTCGCTGAACGACTCGTAACGGTCGCGCCGGTCCTTCGCCAGCATGCGCAGCACGACCCCGTCGAGCCAGCGCGGCACGCCCGGCCAGATCGACGTCACCGGCTTCGGGTCGGCGTGGAGGATGGCGAACATGATCGACTGCGACGTCTCGCCGTCGAACGGCAGCGCGCCGGTGAGCATCTCGTACAGCACGACGCCGAGCGACCAGATGTCGGTGCGCCAGTCGGATTCGCCGCGGATCTGCTCGGGCGACATGTACGCCGGCGTGCCGAGGGCCATCTGCGGCTTCGTGATGCGCGGCTCGCTGTTGATGCGGGCCAGGCCGAAGTCGAGGATCTTGGCCACGCCGCGGCTGGTGATCAGGATGTTGGCCGGCTTGATGTCGCGGTGCACGACGCCGGCTTCGTGGGCGCGCAGCAAACCCTCGGCGATCTGGACGGCGATGCCGACCGCCTCTTCCACCGGCAGCTTGCCGCGCTCGATGCGCGCGCCGAGCGTCTCGCCCTCGTAGCACGCCATCACGATGTACATCTGCTCGTCGATCGTGCCGGTGTCGAAGATCGTGCAGATGTTAGGGTGGTCGAGCGCGGACGCGGCGCGCGCCTCCTGAAGAAAGCGCGTGCGCCCTTCCTCGGACTGCTCGTGCGGCGGCAGGATCTTGATGGCCACGTGCCGATTCAGCTGCTCGTCGAGCGCCTTGTACACGACACCCATCCCGCCCGTGCCGAGCCGTTCGAGAATCCGGTAGTGGGAAATCGCCCGACCGATCATCGTTTTGTGCTGAAAGAGATTGGTATTTTACGACGGCAAGGCCCGCACGTTCGCGGCGGACGCCGGCGAGCCCAAAGTGGTCCGTCGATTTCCACGAAAGTGGCTATGTGCGATGACCACTGCGCGCTCGCAAAATGCGGGCATGAAGACACTCGCGTTTCTCTGCTCGACCGCGCTGCTCGGCTGCGTGGCCATGGCCCAGGCGCCGCCGAAAGCCGTACACGACGGCGCGCACGACTTCGACTTCGAGCTCGGCAGGTGGCACACGCATCTGCGCCGGCGCCTCAAGCCGCTAACCGGCTCGAATACGTGGATCGAGATGGACGGCACGTCGGTCGTCCGCTCGCTCCTGAGCGGCCGCGCCAACGTCGTCGAGCTCGTCGCCGACGGCGCCGGCCGCCACATCGAGTCCGTCAGCCTTCGCCTCTATCATCCGGAGTCGAAGCAGTGGTACCTGCACTACGCCAACGCCGCCGACGGCGAGCTGACGCAGCCGACCGTCGGCGAGTTCCGCAACGGCCGCGGCGAGTTCTACGATCAGGAGCCGATCGGCGGCCGGGCCATCCTCGTGAAGTTCGTCATCTCCGACATCACGCCCGACTCCGCGCGCTTCGAGCAGTCGTTCTCCGACGACGGCGGCAAAACGTGGGAGGTGAACTGGATTGCCGTCGACACGCGCATCAAAGACTGAGGCGTTTGGCCAGCTCCGCGAGGCCGCTCTTCTCCTCCGCCGGCGCGGCGGCCATCGCGCGCTCGAGCTCCTTCGCCGCGTCGCCGCGCTTCCCCTGCGCCGCGTACATTCGCGCCAGCCCCTCGTGCGCCATCCACGCCGCCGGATGCTTTGCCGCATTCGCGCGAAAGACCGCGAAGGCCTGCTCGTTCTCTTTCGCGTCGAGCAGCGAGACCGCGAAGTCGTGCAGCTGCGCCGCCGTCCCGAGCTCCAGCGCCCGCTGCTGCGCCGCCGCGACCTCGGCCTCGCGCCCCAACGCCCGCAGGATCTTCGACTTCGTCAGCTCGTTTTCGAAGCGGTCCTCCTCCTTGATCGAGCGGTTCGCGTACGCGAGCGCGTCGTCGAGGGCGATGTTCTCCGACAACAGATACGCCGACGCGTCGTTCCACGTATTCCACATCCAGCGCCGCTGCCCGCGCAGCTGCTCGCGGATGCGGGCCTGGGTGATGCCGCGGACGTCGACGGCGACGCGGAACGGCACGGCCAGCATGTCCCACCGCAGCGTCACCAGCGCCGAGTCGGGCTGCAGGTCGTCGAAGTCGAACGTGAGCGCCTCGTGCATCGGCGACGGCCGCGGCGTCACGGTCACGCGCAGCTCGTCCTCGGCCGGGTCGTACGTGAACGAGCCCCACGACGTGGAGTTCTTCGAGAAGATGATCGTCCAGCGGTCGGGCGACGGAATCGTGTGCAGCCCGTACGTGCCGCGGTCGAGCGGCTGCCCCTCGATCGTCACCGGATCGCTGACGGTGATGGTGGGGATGACGTTCGCGCCCGTCCGCCAGACCTTGCCGTACGGCACGAGGCCGCCCCAGATCTTCCGTCCGTTGACGAGCGGCCGGTGATAGCGCACGGTGATCTCGGTGAGCCCGATGCGCTGCGAGACCTCGGCGCGCTGGCTCTTGAGCGGCAGGTCGAGCACGAACGACTGCGCCGCCGCGAGCTGCGCCAGCGCGAACGACAACGCGATGAACAGTGGCAGGGGTTTCTTCATCGGATTGCTCCTTTAGCGATTGGCGATTGGCGGTTGGCGATTAGGCCGCCCACCCCTAATCGCCAACCGCTAATCACTTTGATATATCGTGAGGTGGTTCGTCGCAATGACCGTTTCTGACGGAATCGACATGACCACCTGGAACACCACGCTCCGCGGCCTCGCCACCATCGTCACCGTCGACCGGCGCCTGGCCAAGCCGCTGTACCAGCAGATCTACGACGCGTTTCGCGGCCGTGTGATCCGCGGCGACCTCCGCGCCGGCCAGCTCGTCCCGTCGACGCGCGAGCTGGCGCGCGAGCTGCGCGTGTCGCGGCTGCCGGTGCTCGAGGCCTACGCGCAATTGCACGCCGAGGGGTACTTCGAGACGCGCGTCGGCGCGGGAACGTTCATCGCGGCGTCGCTGCCGGGGCGCGCCGACGCGCATCCGCCCCCGCCCGCCGGCGAGCGGCGGGTCTCCAAGCTGGCAGCGGCGCTTCCGCATTACGAACGGCCGTCGTGGGCGGCGAGCCTCGGCCCGTTTCAGGTCGGGCAGCCGGACCTCCACTCCTTCCCGATGGACATCTGGTCGAAGCTGACGGCGCGCCACGCGCGGCGCGTGCGCGTGAAGGGCCTGCAGTACGGCGATCCGATGGGACTGCCGGAGCTGCGCGAAGTCGTGGCCCACTATCTCCGCACCGCGCGCGCCGTCCGCTGCGAGCCGCGGCAGATCATGATCGTCAGCGGCTCGCAGCAGGGCCTCGATCTCTCCACGCGCGTGCTGCTCGACGCCGGCGCGTCCGCGTGGGTCGAGGAGCCCGCCTACTGGCTCGTCCATCAGGTGCTGAAGGCGAGCGGCTGCCGCGCCGTGCCGGTGCCGGTCGACGACGAAGGGCTCGACGTCGCCGCCGGCATCCGGCGGAAGCGGAAGGCCCGCGCCGCGTTCGTGGCGCCGTCGCATCAATATCCCCTCGGCGTGACGATGAGCGCCACGCGGCGCCTGCAACTGCTCGAGTGGGCGCAGCGCGAGGGCGCCTGGATCGTCGAGGACGACTACGACAGCGAGTACCGCTACGAGAGCATGCCGGTCGCGTCGCTGCAGGGCCTCGACGCGAACGCGCGCTCGGTCTACATCGGCACGTTCAGCAAGGTGATGTTCCCGTCGCTCCGCCTCGGCTATGTGGTCGTGCCGCCCGACCTCGTCGAGCGCTTCGCCGCGATGCGCCAGGTCATGGACCTCGGCCCCGCGCACATGACCCAGGCGGTGATGGCGGAGTTCATCCGCGAGGGGCACTTCGCGCGCCACATCCGGCGCATGCGTCCGATCTACGCGGCGCGGCGGCGCGCCCTCGCCGCGGCGATCGAGCGCGAGCTCGGCGGGCGCGCGACGATCGCGGGCGACGCCGCCGGCATGCACTTGGCGATTCTTCTTCGCGACCGATACGACGACCGCGCCATCGCCGCCGAGGCGGCGCGGCGGTCGCTCTATCTCTCGCCGCTGTCCGCGGCGTACGCCGGCGACACGCCGCGCTCCGGCTTCGTCCTCGGCTTCGGCAACACGCGCGAGAACCAGATCGCCGGCGCAGTCCGCCAGCTCGCCGCGCTACTCGATGGAGGCACATCATGAAACGGACGCTGACCCTTCTCCTCGCTTTCGCCCTCTGCGCCTGCGTGCACACGACCGTGAGCACGTTCCAGCTCGCCAGCGCGACGTTCGCCGCCGGCGCGATGATGCCCGACAGCACGCTGCTGAACGGCCTCGATTGCCACGGCCCGAACGCGTCGCCGCGGTTGCGGTGGTCGGGCGCGCCCGTGGGGACGAAGAGCTACGCGCTGATTCTCGACGACTACGAAGCCCGCGGCGGCGACGGCTTCATCCACTGGGTCGCCTACAACATCCCCGCGACGACGACGGAGCTCGCCGAGAACGCCGGCGCGGGCGAGCCCGACCTGCGCGGCGGCGGCAAGCACGCGTACAACGATTTCCTTCGCCGCCGCTACGACGGCCCCTGCCCGCCCGAGGGCCCGCCGCACAAGTACCGATTCACCGTGTACGCGCTCGACCTTGACGCGATCGACGACGCCGGCACGCCGATGACGTGGCGGAAGCTACGCTTCATCATCCGCGGGCACGTCCTCGGACAGGCGTCGCTGACGGAATTGCGCGGGCACTGAGCAATCCGGTGTCATCCCGAGCGGAGCGAGGGATCCCCCGCCGAAGGGGATTCCTCGCTCCGCTCGGAATGACACACCGCGCTGCTCAGCGCACGATCCGCCCGCTCGCGTACGACGAGGTGCGCACCCAGGCGATGCTCGTGCCGGTCTCGGCAACGGTCCAGAAATCGAAGTCGGCGATGCGGCGGTCGCCGGCGTCGTCGAGCGCGAGCGGGCCGGTGACGCCCCAGTAGCGCTGCACGGTGCGCACGAACGCCGCGCGGCGAAAGGCGTCGCGGTTCCGCGCCTCGACGGAGGCGAGGACGCCGGCCCACGCGGCGTCGTAGACCGAGAGCGAGAACGCGTCGGGAACGAAGCCGGTGCGCGACTGGATTTCCGCGCTCAGCGGCGTCCAGCGGTCGGCCGTCTGCGCATTCAAGGCCACGGCCGGCGCGGTGAACTTCGTCGCCGCGGCGAACGCGGCGACCGCGGGGCTGGCCAGCAGCGCCTGGCTGTTCGTCAGGCCGTCGCCGCCGTACCAGTTCAGCGCGAGCTCGCCGTCGAGGCGCGCGCGGTCGAGGATCTGCGCTCCTTCCTCGAACGCGGCAAGGTAGACGGCGACCTTCTTGCCGGGATGCGCGCTCTTGGCCGCGCGCACGGCAGCGCCGAGGGCGTTCACCGTCGCGGTGAAATCGGAGGTCGACGGCGCGTAGGAGACGCCGTCGGCCGCGACGCCGCCGGCCGCGGTGAAGAGCTGCGTGACGCTCGACTCGAGGCCGCCGTTGCCGGCGTCGGCGCGCCAGATCGGCACGACCACGTCGACGCCGTCGGCGCGCATGAGGGCCACCGTGGCCGCCCCTTCGAGGCGGTCGTTCGGCGCGAGGCGGAAGAGGTTGTCGTTCGGAATGGCCAGCGAGGAAGCGGTGCTCCCCTGGCTGATGAGCAGGATGTCGTGCGCGTTCGCGTACTCCCGAATCGCCGCCGCCTCGGCGCTCGACTGCGGCCCGACCACGATCCGCGCGCCGGCCGCATCGAGCTGCTGGATGCCCTGCGTGGCGCCGTCTGGCGTGAGCTTCGTGTCGGCAACGACGCCCTCCACGCGATACGGCACCTGCAGCTCCGCCAGCTCCGCGTTGATGTCGCGCACCGCCAGCGCCAGCGCGGCCTCGCTGGCCTTCCCGAGTGACGCGCCGTCGCCGCTCAGCGAGAAGAGGCCGCCGACGACGATGACGTCGCCGCGGCGCGCCGCTCGCGCGGGCGCGGCGGCGGCGGCGGCGGCGGCGGCGAGGCAGAGCAGGGCGCAAAGGAAGCGGTTCATGGCCGCGCATTCTGCCACGCGCGTCAGCGCATCAAGGCCCGCTCGTTGATCCAGTGAAACCCGCGCGTCGTCAGGAGGAATCGCGCTGGATCGAGCCTGCAGACCGCGTGCATCTTGTGGCCCGCCACGAGCCCGTCGAGCCGGAGCGTCGACGGATCCGGCCGCGCGTACGCGAGGCGGAACGCGTCCTGGCGGTCGTAGCGGTTCGCGAAGTCGATCGTCTTCCGCGCCTCATCGAGCTTCGTCCGGTAGACATTGCGCTCGTCGTTCATCAGGAAAATCGACCCCTGGCCCTGGTAGTCGAACACCACGCGCCGCCAGCGCGCCGCGTCGGTGACGAGCGGCGGGCGCGCGACGCCGTCGACGTCGAGCAGGTCGACGTTCCAGATGCCGCGCAGCGGCGAGCGATGATCGAGACTGAGATGCTCGCGCGAAAACTCGAGCGTCGTGCGAAAGCCGGTGAAGAGGAACGTGGCGGCGAGCAGCGCGGCGACGGCGAGCGAGCCGATGCGCGCCCATCGCGCCTCGAAGAGCGGCGCGGGCGGACGGCGAAGAAAGAAGCCGGCGACGTTGCGCGCGTCGGGCGCGGCGAGGAAGACGGCCAGCAGCAGGAGGTCCGACGAGTAGGTCTTGATCGAGCCGTCGAAGGAGAGGTTGAGCGCGACGACGTTGCTCATCACGGCGATCGTCGCCAGCGCGCCGAGGAGCGCGGTGCGGCGGGCGAGGAGAAGCAGGCCGGCCAGGAGCTCCGCGGCGCCGGCGAAGATCTCGTAGCCGGGCGAGACGCCCATGAACGTCCACAACATCCCCATCGGCGCCGACGAGCCGTACGTCTGCACGAGGCGGTCGAGCGACGGCGGCGGAAACTGCGCGGGAATGACTTTCTGGATGCCGTACCAGAGCATCGCCGCCGCGAGCGCGAAGCGGAGGTAGGTGTAGAGGTATTGATGCACGCGCACGTTCGGACGCTTGCGGTCGAGCAGAGTCCAGGCCGACGCGGCGACCAGGGCGATGACGATGAAGCAGCCGATCTGGATGTAGTTCCACGTCATGTCGCTGCTGCCGGCCGTTCCCAGCACAAGCGGCCGGCCGAGAATCGACGCCACGCGCACCACGAGCGCGCTCCACATCGCATTGCACCGCTCGTCGATCCACGGCCCGGCGACCGGGATGTACTCGAGCGGGAACGGCAGCACGTAGAGAACGAAATAGATGAAGAGGAAGCGGACGCCGATGCGTTTCCACATCACCGATGCCGCGCCGTCCCGTCGAGATCGCGCTGCTGCAGACGCTCGGAGAAGGCGATGTGGCCGGCGATGCCGCCGGCGACCGAGTGCGTGGGCGGCTCGGCCAGCAGGTCGTAGTAGCCGTAGCGGTCGCGCCCGCGCGCCAGCACGACCTCGTGATGCGCCCTCCCCTGCCGCACGTCAGGCGCGACGTAGCGGACGGTGAATCCGACGCGCTTGCCGTCCGACCGGTTCGGCTTCGATCCGTGCACGAGATGAGCATGATGCAGCGACATCTCGCCGGCGCGCAAGACCACGTCGACGGCCCGCGATTCGTCGTATGCGGCGTTGACGGTGGCACCGGTGCCGAGCATGTTGTCCGCTTCCTTCACTTCGATGTGATCGAGCAGCTGGCGATGCGTCCCCGGCTGGACGCGCAGGCAGCCGTTCTCGACGGTGCTGTCGCTCAAGGCGATCCACGCCGAGACCAGGCGCGGCTCCGACAGGTGCCAGTAGAAACTGTCCTGGTGCCACGACACGAACTTCCCGCCCGGATGCTTGGAGAAGAGCGTCGTGGAGTGGACGAGGATGTCGGGGCCGATGATCTGCTCGACGGCGTCGAGGACGCGCGGATGCGTACAGAGCTCGTACGCCCAGCGGAAGTTGAGATGGCACTGCCCGAAGAGCGTCGGCTTCGCCCGCGCCGCGAGCTGGGCCTCGAGCTCCTCGACGTCGCTCCGAAAGCGCGCCCGCTCCGCGTCGCTGAGGACGGGGATGGGAAAGAGCACTCCGGTCTCCTCGTAGCGCTGCACGTCGACCGCGGTCGTCGCGTTCATGCCATCCTCGCCTTTCTGCCGGAACGGCGGGCTTCCGCCTCCATCATCTCCGGCCATCGATCGAAAAAGACTCGCTCGTCGTGCGTGCGGCTGCCGCGGATCACCTCGATGCGGCGCAGGACGTTCAGGGCAAAGGTGTCGCGGCAAAACATGGCGTCGTAGACCTCGCGGGCGTTCCGTCCCATCGCCTCCCAGCGATGCTCGTGCTCGCGCAGGATGGCCGGGAGGCGCGGCACGTCGCGCTCCTTGACGATGAGCGCGCATTCGCTCCAGTCGACGCCGCCCGGCGGCACCCATTGATCGCTCAGAATCACCGGCGCGCGGCCGAGGGCCATCGACTCCTGCAGGCGGTACGATCCCGCTCCGTTTCCGCGCGGGCAGAGACTGAATTTCGCATCGAGGATGGCGTCGATCCAGGCCACCTGCGCGTCCTCGAGCTCGGGGCGTGTCGGATCGGCGGAGAAGCGCTTCCACACGGTCTTCTCCACGACGATGCCGGTCTCCGCGAACGGGCGCCGCAGCCGGAAGAGCGCGGAGCGGACGTCGCTCGTGTCCGATCCCATGAAGCCCGCCAGGTTCCGCGGCGCGAGGTTCGCCCGCTCGTCGCGAAGCGTGTAGACGTACGGGTTTTCGGTCCGGTAGAAGACCCAGGTGCGGTGCCGCCGCGAGTCGTAGTGGGCCGGCGGAAGCGAGGTGTAGAGGCCGGAGAGAAAGCCGAGGGGATTGTCCTCGACGTTGACGGTGAAGACTTTGTTCGGAAAGCGCTCGACGAGCGGATCAGCCCGCAGCCGCGGCGCCCAGACGCCCTGCGAGTCCTGATGCGGCTCCCAGAAAACGATGATCTCGGCGTCGGCGGGATCGTCGACGACCGCGTACTCCGGCCCCCCCGCCCGCACGACCTGCTCGCGCATCCGCAGAGCCCAGTCGCAGCCGTCCGAGCCCCAGATCTGGTCGTCGTGCTTCGTCTGGGTGAAGAAGACGCGGGAGGGCACGCTTAGGAGAGGATTTTGGAGTGGGGTTCCCTACCCACGCCGAGCGGCACAAATCGGGCGCGCGCCGATAAGATAGCCGGCCATGAAAATGCTGACCGCGGCCCTCGTCCTCTCCGCCTCGACGCTCCTCGCGCAGACGAACCCGTTCTTCACCGAGAGCACGCTCCCCTTCCACGCGCCGCCGTTCGACAAGATTCACGACGCCGACTACCAGCCGGCCATCGAAGAGGGGATGAAGCAGCACCTCGCGGAGATCGAGGCCATCGAGAACGATCCGGCCCCGCCGACGTTCGCGAACACGATCGAGGCGATGGAGAAGTCCGGCCGCCTCCTCGGCCGCGTGCAGCGCGTATTCGGCGGCATGTCCCAGGCGAACACGAACCCGACGATCCAGAAAGTGCAGTCGGAAGAGGCGCAGAAGCTCGCCGCGCACCGCGACGCGATCTATCTCAACCCGAAGCTCTTCGCGCGCGTGAAGGCCGTCTACGAGACGCGCGCGTCGCTGAATCCGGAGCAGAAGCATCTCGTGGAGCGCACCTACAAAGACTTCGTCCGCTCCGGCGCGCTGCTGTCCGACGCGGAGAAGGAAAAGCTCCGCGCGCTGAACAAGGAGCAGTCGAAGCTCACCACCGACTTCCGCAAAAAGGTCCTCGCCGACACGAATGCGTCCGCCCTCGTCATCGACGACGTCAAGGAGCTCGACGGCCTGCCGCAGGCCGACATCGACGCAGCCGCGGAAGCCGCGAAGAGCCGCAACCTCGCCGGCAAGTGGGTGCTCGCGCTGCAGAACACGACGCAGCAGCCGCAGCAGACCTACCTCAAAAATCGCGCCGTGCGCGAGCGGCTTTTCCGCGCCTCGTCGCTGCGCGGCAATCACGGCGGCGAGAACGACACGACGGCGATCGTGACCCGTCTCGCCCAGCTCCGCGCCGAGCGCGCCAAGCTCCTCGGCTATCCGAGCTTCGCCGCCTACGAGCTCGAAGAGAACATGGCCAAGGGGCCGCATAACGCCATCAAGCTGATGACCGACATGGTCCCGGCCACGGTGGAGAAGACCCGCGGCGAGGCGGCGCGGATGCAGAAGCTCGCCCCCGAGCCGCTGCAGCCGTGGGACTGGCAGTTCTACGCCGAGGAGCTGCGCAAGAAGGAGTACGACCTCGACGAGGCCCAGGTGCGGCCGTACTTCGAGATCGACCGCGTCCTCCGCGACGGCGTCTTCTACGCCGCCACGAAGCTCTACGGCATCACCTTCAAGGAGCGGCACGACCTCCCCGTCTACCAGGCCGACGTGCGCGTCTTCGACGTCATCGACGCCGACGGCAAGCCGCTGGCGATCTTCTACTTCGATCCGTTCGCACGCTCGAACAAGGCCGGCGGCGCCTGGACCAGCACCTTCGTCGGACAGTCGAAGCTTCTCGGCACGAAGACGGTCAACTACAACGTCGAGAACTTCCCGAAGCCGGCGCCCGGCCAGCCGGCGCTGCTGACCTTCGGCGAAGTGACGACGATGTTCCACGAGTTCGGCCACGCCCTGCACGGGATGTTCTCGAACGTGACGTATCCGACGAGCGGCGGCACGCCGCGCGACTGGGTGGAGTTCCCCTCGCAGTTCAACGAGCATTGGGCGCTGGAGCCGTCGGTCTTCGCGAACTACGCGAGGCATTACAAGACCGGCGAGCCGATGCCGAAGGAGCTCGTCGCGAAGCTGCAGAAGTCGCGCACGTTCAACCAGGGCTACGCCACTGCCGAGTACCTCGAGGCCGCGCTCCTCGACCAGGCCTGGCACGCGCTGCCCGCCGCCGCGCCGCAGCAGCAGGACGTGGACGCCTTCGAGCAGGCCACGCTGATGGCATTCAGGATCCACGTCGCCGAGGTCCCGCCGCGGTACCGCACGACGTACTTCTCGCACATCTGGGCCGGCGGCTACTCCGCGGCGTACTACGCGTACCTCTGGAGCGAAGTGCTCGACGACGACGCCTACTACTGGTTCCGCGAGCACGGCGGCATGACCCGCGCGAACGGACAGAAGTTCCGCGACATGATCCTCTCGCGCGGCGGCATGGAAGACACCGCGGAGATGTACCGCGCCTTCCGCGGCCGCGACCCGAAAGTCGATCCGCTGCTGATCGAGCGCGGACTGAAGGAAGCGCCGAACGACGCGGCCATGCAGTGACGCGTCATGGCGCCCCCATCACGATGAACGGCGCCCAGTAGAACGGATGCGCGGTGCGGCGATCGCGCATCAGATGCAGCGCCGCGCGGCGGAGAGCATCGGGCTTCGACGCGCCGGAGAGCAGCGCGCGGTGGAAGGCGATCATCAGGCGGGCGGTGGGGGCGGACGCCGCTTTCCACTGGCTCACCACGGCGGTCGGGCAACCGGCCACCTGCAGCGCCCAGCTCATGCCGATCAGCCCCTCGCCGGCGCCGTAGCGGCCGCGCGCGGTGTCGCACGCGGAGAGGACCACGACGTCGGCGCGCAGCGAGAGATCGGCGATCTCGCGCGCTTCCAGGAAGCCGTCCTCGCCGCCGCCCTTCGGCGCGGCGAGGAGGAGCGCCGAGAACATCGGCGCGCGCTCGTCGAAGACGCCGTGTGCGGCGATGTGGAGGATGCGATAGCGCGCCGCCTCGCGCTTGAAGTTCGTCTCGCTCGCCGCGGAGCCGACCAGCACCTTCACGTCCCCGGCGCCGTACAGGCGGCGGATGGACTCGACTTCGCGCTCCGCGTCGGGCAGCGGGCCGACGGAGGCGCCGCGCTGGAACGCGACCGCCTGCGCGGCCATCGCCGGCGACAGCGCCGGATTGCCGAACGCCAGCAGCTGCCCGAGGCCGCGGGCGTGCCCGGGGCGTCGCGCGGCAAGCGACAGCGTGCGGATCGACGGCGCGTAAAAGAGCGGCATCCGCTCCAGCACATGGCGCCCGGCGCGGTCGACGAAGACGTGGAACGGCAAGCGCCAGAGCATCTTGTCCGGAATGACGCAGAGGCGGCGGCTGCGGCGGAGCTCCGGCTCGATGGGATGGAGCAGCAGGTCGTAGAGCTTGCGCGCGTCGTCGGCGTAGCCGAGGTTGCGCTGTTCGATCGAGTGAACGAAGCGGTCGGCGAGTGACTCCAGGCGGCGCTGCGGCACCTCGACGAAGTGCGCCGTGGCCTCGATCGCGCCGCCCTCTCCGCGACGGGCGGTGAGGATGACGACGCCGCCGTCGCGCACGATGTACTCGACGAACAGCGTGCCGCGCATCGCCGGCGGAACGGCCAGCGGCGCTTCCTTCGGAGGGCGGCGGAGCGGGTGGGCGACGTCGAGCTCGGCGCGGAAGCGCTGCAGGTCGACGCGTAAGGCGTCGCGCGCGTTCGCCAGCGAGCGCGCTTCCGCGCCGCCGGACTTCGCGGCGAGGAGGCGGTTCAGCTCCGCGAGGCGCGCGTCGAGATCGTGCTGGCGCGCCTTCTCCGCCGGCGTCATCACCGCGGCGATGTCCACTCTCCCCTCCTCGACGATGAGGTCCAGCGTCCTGGCGCGCAGCAGCTCGGAGATCTCGAGCGCTTCGCGGGCCCGGCCGCGTGCGGCCAGGATCTCGGCCAGCTCTTCGTACGGCGGAGTCTTTCCTTCGAAGAAATGGACGGCGGTTCCCTCGATCCGCGACCGCTCCGCTTCGATGCCGTTCACCGCGCGGCGGAACATCGCCTCCGCCTCGTCGAGCCGTCCCATCTTCTTCAGCACGCGGCCGACGGAGTCCTGCGCGTGCCACGCCGCAAAGCCGGAGAGCAACTCGTCGGGCGTGCCGGGCGGCGGAAGCGCGCTGGTCGCCGCGGCCAACGCCTCCTCGAGACGTCCCTCGGAAGTTCGCAAGTTGGCGACCGTCGCCTGCATCCGTGCGAGGATCACGCGGTTGATCGTCGGCGGCTGCGCGAACATGCTCTCGACCGCGGCGTCCGCTTCGGGATAACGGCCGGCGGCGGTCAGGCAATCGACCAGGCTCGGGTAGGCGGTGGCCAGCTCGTCACCGGAAAACCCGGCCATCATGGCCACGGCGCGGCGGAACTCCGCCACGGCGCGGTCGTATCGTCCGGCCTGCTGATCGGCCACACCCATGTTGTGGATCGCGTAGCTCTGGAGGTGGACGTTGCCGGTCTCCAGCGCCTTCTGCCAGGCGATCTGGTCATAGTGCCAGGCGGCGTCGTAATCCTGCAGGACGAAGTAGACCAGCCCGGTGCGGCGGGCGCCGATCGATTCTCCCTCCGTCCATCCATAGCGCGCCGCCGTCTCGTACATCTCGTGCCCGGCGCGCAGCGCGCCACGAAGCTCGCCGAGCTGCACCTGGAAATGGCACAGGTGCTCCAGCGCGCCGATGCCGATGCGCGGGTCGCGCAGCGTGCCCGTCATCGCGGCGGCGGCGCGTAATTCTTCCAAGTCGCCGGTGTCGCGCGCGCGCCACTTCGTGAAACCGAGCGACACCAGCGCCGCGGCGATGGCATCGGGATCGCCGCTCGCGCGCGCCAGCGCGAGCGCTTCGTCGCTTTCTTCGAGCCCCTTCCCCGCCTGCTCGTTGCGATTGATCTCGCCGAGGCGCTGGACCGCGTATGCCTCGTCGGCGAGATCGCCGCTGCGGCGCGCGAGCTGCCGCGCGAATCGATTGAGCTCCCGCGCCCGGCCGTACTCCCGCATCGGGCCGAGCCCCATGAGCACCGCCGTGCCCGACAGCGCACGGACGAGCTCCGCTTCTTGGCCGGCCATCTCCGCCACGATGCCTTCACGCTCCGCTGCAGGCGCGTCGGCGATGGCAATGGCCGCCCATTCCGCCTTCGATAGTACACGCTGGATGCGGCAGCCGCCGGCGTCGCAGACGACGTCGACCATCCACTCGTCCATCAGCGGCACGGTGCTCTGCGCGGCATTGCGCAGGAGGCGCGTCCCGTCGACGTCGACGGCGACGACGGTCACGTTTCCGGCGACGCGCGCGGTCTTCGCGCGATACGAATGAATGTCGATGCAGCGGCTGGCGGCGAGGAAATCGCGCGTACCTTCGGCGTCGATGTCGGCGAGCGAAGCGGGTTCGGCGGAGCTCAGCGCGGCAACGAAGCCCGCGACCGCGCGCGCGATGGCGCCGTCGTCCGCTGCGCGCGCAGCCGGCGCCGCGGTCAACAGGCAGAGAGCCAGCAGCGCGGCGCGACTACCAGCGGGCCACGCTGTCGGCCAGCGCCGCGGCATTCCGCTCCTGCGGATGCTGCGCCGCATAAATCCGCAGTTCGTCGACGGCGGAGTGCTGCATTCCCATGCGCGCATAGAGAACCCCGATGAGTAGATGATCGTCCCGATGGCGGCGCCGCGCGTCGGCGAGGGCGGCGGTGCCGGTCGCATCGAGAACGTGGAAGAAGGGCGGCGGCGCCGGCGGCGCCGGGAGGACGTCGATCGCGGACGGCCGGCGGATTTCGACCTGCCATGCGTAGGTGCGCCCGCGCGCCAGCGGCGGCGAGACGCGCCATTCGTTCTGCCGCAGGACGCCGCTGCGGGCGACGCGGCGGCGTCCGTCGAAGACGCTGACGACGTAGCGCGGCCCTGCCGCCGGCCACGTCAGCGTCGGCGTGACGCTCTCGATCACGACGCCGGCGGGCGAGAGGTCGGGCCACGGCGCGGCGGCAGCGGGATCGCGCAGAACGTCGCCGGAGGGGCGGAGGCCGCGAAGGATCGGCGGCGGATCGAGCTTTCCGGCGGCGAGGGCGGCGGCGGCGAGCGCGCTCCACTCGTCGGGAGCCGGTGCCGGCGCAAGCGAGCGCGTGACAACGCTGCGCGCCGGCGCGGCCGTGCGCGCGGGACGCACGATCCAGTAGCCGCCGCCGAGGACCGCGACGAGAACCGCCGCCGCGGCGAGCCAATGGGAGCGCGGACGCGCGCGGCGATCGCCGGCGAACTCGCGCAGGTCGCGCAGCTCGGCATCGCATGGCGCGCAAACGGCGGCATGGCTCTCCACGATCTCGCGCGTGACGCCGTCGGCGGTGCCGTCGACGACCTGCTCCAGCATCGCGTACGACGGATGCTCGTCGAGCTCGCCGGCGAGCGCCCGCGCCGCGGCGGCGGCCGCCGCGTCGCGCCGCTCGGGATCGTCGATGAGATCCGGTTTCGCCATCGTCAGCGTGCCCTCGACGTCCGCCGGGCCAGCCGGTCCCGCGCCGCTTTCCGAAGGTTGATGACCTGCTGCCGCGTGAGACGGAGCCGGGCGGCGATCACATCGTCGGCCAACGGCAGTTCGTCCCACAACCCGTTGAGCTCATCTTCGTCGATCTCCAGCGCCGCGGCCAGACTTCCGGCCGGCGCGAGGCCGGTGGCGGCGAGGAGGCGCAGCGCCGATTCGCCCGATTCGTCGCGGGCGTTGAGCAGCAGGGCCATGCGCTGCCGCGGCGGCAGCGCTTCGATTTCGATCCAGAGCCGGCGCACGGCCTCGGCCGATTCCATCGCTTCGCCCGGATCGTCGCAGCGGCCGGCGATCTCCACCGGGCCGGAGAAATCGGCGGTGGCGCCGCCGCTGCCCTTGGCCAGCGCGCTGACGAGATCGTCGACGGCGAGCGGCCGGCCGGCTTCGTCGAGCGTCTCCAAGACCGACGACGCCAGCGCGTGCGCCGCGCTGGTGCGAACGCGCCGCCGCGCCGTCGACGGGGCGGCCGCCTCGCACATCGTGCGGCCGGCGGCATCGATGAAGACGCGGAAGCGGTCGTCGTGATGGACGAGGTAGCGTACGCGGTTCTTGATCCGCGTCCACTCCGGAAAGGCGGCGCGGGCGAGGTCGTCGACGAGGCGCGAGGCCACCGAGGCGATGTAGTCGTCGAAGCGCAGGATGGGCGGGATCTCCGGCTCCTCCTGCGCCCGCTGCAGCCGCTTGAGCAGCCGGAGCACGACCTCGCCGCGCAAATCGTCGCGCACGTGTTGAGCGACGTTCCAGCCGCGGCAACGTCTCCGCACCACGGTCTCCGCAACGAGCAGGGCCCGCTCGGCGAGAGCATCGCCAAACGGCTGTCCGTCATATTGCCCGCGCAGATCGTTCGGCATGTTCGTTTCGAGCGGTACGGAGGTTACCCCGCTTTTCGTCGGACGGAAAAACAGGCCTCTGATTACCGCGGCGAGAAAAACCGCCCAGCCGCTTGCAACCAGTAATCTCGGCCGCGATTCGCCGTCCCTCGGGATGTTTGAAAAATCAACTTCCGGAGGAATGATCGATGCGAACCCTGAAACGTTTTCTACTCCCGCTGCTCCCGCTCTTCGTTGCCGTGCCGCTGTTTGCCTTCACCCCCGTCATCACTTCGAATGCCTCGCAGAACGCCGGAACCGTGCGCGCCGTCATGGAGCCGGTCATCTCGGTGATGTCGCTCAACGGCGTGACGCACGGCAATGTCGCCTATATCGACTTTCCCAATGCGGCGAATGCCCCGGTGTCAGCGCAGATCCAGGTCGCGCACACGTACGACTTCGTCAACTGGTCCGCGCCGGTCACGCTCCCGCTGAACGCCACGAACGGCATCACCTATCAGAACTCCGCCGATCCTGTATTCATCGAGTACGGACCCTACCTGGCCTTCTACACGAATTGGTTGTGGTGCTTCGGAACGATGTGGACGAACGGGAACAACAATGGACGAAGTGCGATTGCCGCGTGGCACTCGGCCGACGGCGGCCTGACGTGGTCGCAGCCCGACGCCATCGACGTCGCGCCGTACGACCCTTCGTGCGAATCGAACGGCAGCTGCATCTTCGAGGACAAGCCGGCTGTCGCCATGTCGCCGGATAGCGGCGTCATTTACGTCGCGTTCACGCGTGAGACGCAGGTTCCGGAGAATACGCAAATCTATATGACGGAGCTGAACCCTTCGCGCGGCTGGATCAACGTCGGACGCATCGGCGACGCCAGCATGCCCTCTCTCCCCGGACCGACGCCGGTGGTCGATCCGACGTCGAACATGAAATACGTCTTCGTGATGGATCGTCCGAACCAGACCATCCGGACGTTCGCCTCCGGTGACGGCTGGATCTGGAACGAGCTCGAGACCGGTTCGGCTCCGGGCATCAACGTGTCGGCGCTCGTCGCTGGAACCAAAGCCGACGGGAGCCAGGTTTTCGTCCAGGCCGTGCCATTCATGAGCGCGAAGTTCGACACGTTCTACCACTACATCGACGTCACGTATCACTGCCAGGACACCGGCAGCACGCCCCACGCGATCTATCGACGGTTCGTTCCGTTCTCGCACGTGTGGACGCAGCACATCGTGCTGAATGGGAACGGCCATACGCAGTGGAACCCCGCCATCAATCAGCTGAGCAACGGCCACTTCGTCTTCACGTACTACGACTACACGCCCGGTCAGGCCGGTTACACGCTCTACGCCACGCGCGTCGACCTGTATGGGCAGAGTGCGGAGACGACGCGGATCTTCCCGTCGGCGCTGTCCTTGCCGGCCGGATACAACGTCGATCCGTCCAACGGACTCTCGCGCATCGGCGAGTACCAGGGTCTCGCGGTGTTCAACGACGAGCTCTACGCGGCGACCACGTACATCCCGCAGAGTGGCGTCGGCAACGCCTGGATGGTGAAATTCACGACTCCGTAGCCCAGCGTCATCGAGGTGGCGGAGAGCACTCTTCGCCACCTCGCACGAAATGAGACAATCCCTCGCCATGCGAAGCATCGTTCTCACCGCTCTCGTCGCGCTCGCCGCCGCAGTCGCCGCCGCACAGGCGCCTCCTCCGCCGCCGGCGCAGCAGCCGGAGTTCCTGCGGCGCGCCCAGCAACTCACGCGCAGCGGCAGCCTCGAGGAGGCGCTCGCCGTCTATCAGGGCGAGCTGAAGACGTCGCCCAACTCCGCCGCCGCCAACAACGGCGCCGGCACCGTCCTCGACCTCCTCGGCCGCACGAAAGAGGCGAAGGCGTACTTCCACCGCGCCATCGAGCTCGCCGATACTCCGGCCGCGAAGGCGAACGCCCGCCGCGCGCTGGCGATGTCGTACGCGTTCGACAACGACTGCGCGAACGCCGCGAAGACCGAAGAGATGGCGGCGGACTACTGGGCCGGCGTGCCCGACCACTTCCGCGAGGGCGAGGTGCTCAACGAGGCGGCGCGCGTCTGCATCGAGGCCGGCGCGCTCGACACCGCGGAGAAGCTCTACCGCCGCGGCGAGGAAGCGGGGCTGAAAGAGCCGAACATCGCCCCCGCCCGCGCCGCGCTCTGGAAGTTCCGCATGGAGCACGCGCTAGCGCGGCTCGCCGCCCGCCGCGGCCAGCCGGACATCGCGAAACAGCACGTCGCCGCCGCGCGGGCGCTGCTCGACGCGAATCCCGAGATGGCGAAGGACCAGGAGATCTTTTATCCGTACCTCACCGGCTACGTCGCCCTCTACGGCGGCGACGCGAAGACGGCGCTCGCCGATCTCGAGAAGGCGCGCCAGGACGATCCGTTCATCCAGCTCTTGATGGCGCAGGCGTACGAGAAGCTCGGCGACGCCGCGCAGGCGACAGCGCTGTACCGGAAAGTCGCCTCCGCGACCGCGCACAATCCCGCTGTCGCGTACGCCCGCCCGTTCGCGATGAAGAAGCTCGCGGGCAGGTAGATGCGCCGCGTCGTTCTCGCGCTGCTTTTCCTTTGCGCTCCCGCGTTCGCGCAGACGTACGACGTCTTCGCCGTCCGCTACGCCACCATCCCCGGCTTCCCGGTCGCCGACCTCGTGCAAGGGGCGGAGAGCGGGCGGAAGATCGACATCGCCATGATGGTGTGGGTCGTGCGCGGCGGCGGACACAACGTCGTCGTCGACTCCGGCTTCTATCGCCCGCAGTTTTTCAAGAGCTGGACGGTGCAGGGCTTCGTCCGTCCCGACGAGGCGGTCGCGCGCGCCGGCGTGAAGGCGGCGGACGTGACGGACGTCGTCCTGACGCACGCGCACTGGGACCACGCCGACGGCGCGGACCTCTTCCCGAACGCGCAGATCTGGATCCAGAAGGACGAGTACGCGTACTACACCGGCGCGGCGTGGCAGCCGGGCGGGAAACACGGCGGCATCGACCGCGAAGACATGCAGTTCCTTCTCGCCGCGAACATGGCCGGCCGCCTCCACCTCGTCGACGGCGACCGCGAGATCCTCCCCGGCATCCGCGTCTGGACCGGCGGCCGCCACACCTGGGCCTCGCAGTTCGTCAGCGTGACGTCGAAGAGCGGCACGATCGTCCTCGCCTCCGACAACGCCTACCTGTACGAGAACCTCGACAAGCGCCTCCCGATCGCGCAGACGTTCGACGCGAAGTCGAACCTCGCCGCGCAGGAGCACATGAAGCAGCTCGCCGCGAGCCCGCGCCTCATCGTGCCGGGGCATGACCCCGCGGTGATGGCGCGCTATCCGAAGGTGGCGGAGGGCGTGGTGGAGATCAGGTAGAAGGCTGCGCTCTGTGGCCCACGGAAACTTAGAAAATTAGAATACGAATGCAGAATTAAGAAACGAGAGCCGTTATGTTCGGGCATTGCTCATGGCCACCGGCTCCCATTTCTTAATTCTGCATTCGCATTCTGCGTTCCAAGTTTCCGTGGGCCAGCGCCGGGTCACCGCCTACGGCACTACGAACTCCCCCTCGTGCACGCCCGGCTCCGCCTCGACCGTGAGCTTCGTCGACGCCCGGAACTCGCCGGCCTTCATGCGCACCGTGTACTCGCCGGGCGGCACGAACGCCGTCTGCGCGTCGCTGCCGCGCTCCTCGCCGATGGCCTCGCGCGGGTCGGGCCGGAGGTCCCACACCACGCGGTTGAAGCCCGGCCGGCTCGTGCCGTCGAGCTCGCGCACGCGCGTCCCTTTCGCGTTCTCGATCGTGATCGTCACCGCGTCCGCCGGCGCGCCGGCCAGGTAGTAATTGAGGATCGCGCCGAACGGCGGGTTCTTCGCCTTGAACACGTGCGCCCCCCACAGGCCGCCGATCGGCGTGTAGTAGAACTCCGTCGCCGGGCGCGGCGTGAAGAGGACGTTCTGCCCGAGCTTGTCGGGCGTGAGCTGCTCGAGCGGCGAGATGTCGTCGATGACGTAGATGCTCCGCCCGTGCGTGCCGATCAGCAGATCGTGCTCGCGCGGATGGATCTCGATGTCGTCGACCGAGACCGTCGGCAGCCCGTCCTTGAGCTGTTGCCACTGTCCGCCGCGGTCGAGCGACATGAAGATGCCGAACTCCGTGCCGGCGAAGAGCAGGTTCGGATTCACCGGATCCTCGCGGAAGCCTTTGACCGGCGCGTCGAGACCGCCGGCGATCGAGCGCCACGTCGCGCCGTAGTCGTCGGTCGTGACGAGGTAGGCGTGGAAGTCGTCGCTGCGGTGCCCGTCGATGGCGGCGTACGCGCGCGCCGCATCGTGGTTCGAGGCCTGCACGCGCGAGACCCACAAGCCGGGCGGAACGCCGGCGATGTTCGGCGCGACGTTGCGCCAGCTCTTCCCGCCGTCGCGCGTGACCTGGACGTTGCCGTCGTCGGTGCCGGCCCACAGCACGCTGCGGTCCTTCGGCGACTCGCTGAGCGCGACGACGGTGTCGTAGTTCTCCGCCGCCGAGCCGGCCGTGTCCATCGTCTGCGGCCTCGGATTGGTGAGGTCCGGCGAGACCGCCTCCCAGTTCTCGCCGCGGTTCGTCAGGCGGAAGACGCGGTCGCCGCCGATGTAGAGCGTCTTCGGGTCGAACGCGGAGAGGATGATCGGCGTGTTCCAGTTGAAGCGGAACCGCGGCGTTCCCTCCTTCGCCTGCGGCTGGATGTTGCGGCGGCGGCCGGAGGCGAGGTCGAGGCGCGACATCTCGCCGCCCTGCGACTCGCTGTAGATGATGTTCGCGTTCGTCGGATCGATCTGCGCCCAGAAGCCGTCGCCGCCGTTGACGAAGAACCAGTCGGCGTTGGTGATCGCCGAGGCGTTCGGGTTCGCGCCAAAGGAAAACTCCTGGTGGCGCACCTGCGCTTTGCCGCACCACGTGCCGTTGTCCTGCAGCCCGCCGCAGACGGTGTACGGTTTATCAAAGCCGTAGCTGATGTTGTAGAACTCGCCGAGCGGCACGTTGTTCTGGAAGTCCCACGTCTTGGCCTTGTCGTACGAGAAGTAAATCCCGCCGTCGGTGCCGAGGAGGGCGTGGTTGGAGTTGTTGGGATCGATCCACATGGCGTGGCAGTCGCCGTGAATGTCGCGCGCGCCGGTGTTGAGGAACGTGCGGCCGCCGTCGTCGGAGACGGCCGTGCCGAAGCCGAGGACGTAGACGCGCTGGTCGTTGTTCGGATCGACGCGCACCTTGCCGAAGTAGAACCCGCGGGGGCTGAGATCGCTCATGCGCGTCCAGTGCGCGCCCGCGTCGTCGGTGCGGAAGATCCCGCCGCTGTGGCTGCGCATCCCTTCGAGCGACTGCGCGCCGCCGATGTCCGACTCGATGATCGCGTAGAGCACGCGCGGATTCTTGCGATAGATGTCCAGGCCGATGCGCCCCATCTCCGCGGGGAGGCCGTTCGTCAGCTTCTGCCACGTCTTGCCGGCGTCGATCGACTTGAACACGCCGCCGGTCGCGCCGCCGTTCGTGAAGCCCCACGGATAGCGCCGCCGCGCCCACAGCGCGGCGTAGACGGTGGAGGGAGTGGCCGGGTCGACGACGACGTCGATGGCGCCGGTGTTCTCGTCGACGGCGAGGACGTGCTGCCACGTCTTGCCGCCGTCGCTGGTCTTGAAGATGCCGCGCTCGCGGTTCGTCCCCCAGAGATGGCCGAGCGCGGCGATGTAGACGACGTCGTCGTTCTTCGGATCGAGGGCGATCTTCGGGACGTCCTGCGTGTCGCGCAGTCCCATGTTCGTCCATGTCTCGCCGCCGTCGGCGCTCTTGTAGACGCCGTTGCCCCACGACGAGCTGTTGCGGCTGTTCCCCTCGCCGGTGCCGACCCAGACGATCTTCGGATTGTTCTGCGACACCGCCACGGCGCCGACGGAGGCGACCGGCTCTTTGTCGAAGACGCCTTGCCACGTCGTGCCGTTGTTCGTGGTCTTGAGCACGCCGCCGGTGCCGACGCCGGCGTAGATGGTGTACGGGTCTTTCTCGACGACGGCGAAGTCGGCGATGCGCCCGCCCATGTTCGCCGGGCCGATGGAGCGCCAGCGCAGCGGCCGCGTGTCGAGCGACGGCGGGCGCACGGCCGGCTGGTTGACGGCGGGCTGCGCGATGGAGGACTGCGACGCGCCCGGCGTGGTCTTGGACGGCGGCGTCTGCGCCGATTCCGCGGGATCGCGCGGCGGCTGCGGCTGCTGGGCGAAGAGGGAGGTCGCGAAGAGGAGAATCGCGGCAATCGCTTTCATGGCGGCGAATTCTATAGCTCGATGGTCATCTCGATCATCGTGTCGCGGAAGCCGAGGCGATGGAAGAGCCGCTGCGCGCCGGCGTTCGCGGCGGCCGACCACAGCACCGCGCGCGGCGCGCCGCGGTCGCGCAGCCAGTCGAGCGCCGCGCCGATCAGCTGCGTGGCCACGCCGGCGTTGCGCGCCTCCTCGGCGACGGCGACGTCGTGGATGAAGCCGGCCGGCCCGCGCAGCTCTTTCCACGACAGCGGCTCGAGCGCGGCGAAGACGTAGCCGGCGATGCGGCCGTCGTCCTCGGCGACGAAAACGCAGTCGTCGGGCGAGTCGAGGAGGCCGGCCAGGAACGAGGCGTACCCGCGCTCGCTCCCCTCCATCGGCGCCAGGAAACGCTGGGGATCGAAGGCGTAGTGCGTCCGCATCAGCATCGCGCCGAGGCGGCCGAGCGCGTCGGCGTCGCGGCGTTCCGCGCGTCGAATGTTCATCGCGACATGCTAATGCGCCGGCACGCTAGAATCCGAATCGCGAATCGCGAATCGCGACTCGCGATTCGCGACTCGGCTACATTCATGAACCGCCGCACATTCCTTCGCACGTCCATCGTCCTCGGCGCTGGTTCGCCGGCGCTCTTCGCCCAACGCTCATCCGAGACGCCGCTGCCGCCGTCGATCGCCGCGTTGACGTCGATGCGCGATCAGGCAAAGCCGATCACGAACGACGAGCGCCGCGCCCGCATCGAGAAGGCGCGTCAGATCATGGCCGCGCAGAAAATCGGCGCGCTGGTGCTGACCGGCGGCGCGTCGCTCGCGTACTTCACGAACATCCGCTGGTCGGGCGGCGAGCGCCTCTTCGCGTGCGTGATCCCGTCCAAAGGCGAGCCGTTCTTCGTCTGCCCCGCGTTCGAGGAAGACCGCGCCCGCGAGCAGATCGCGCGCGGGCCGTTCGGCGGCGGCCGCGCCGACGTCCGCACGTGGCAGGAGGACGAGAGCCCGTACGCGCTGGTGGCGCGCGGCCTCGCCGACCGCAAGCTGTCGGCGGCGACGGTCGGCATCGACGAGAACGCGAAGTTCGTCTGGAGCGAAGGGATCGCCCGTGCCGCGCGCCACGCCCGCATCGTCCTCGGCACGCCCGTCACCGCCGGCTGCCGGATGATCAAGGACGCGCACGAGCTGGAGCTGATGCAGCTCGCGAACACCGCCACATGGACGGTCTACCGCGCGGTCTATCAGGCGCTGCAGCCGGGCATGACGCAGCACCAGGTCTCCGAGCTCATCGCGACGGCGTACGGCCGCGTCGGATTTCCGGGCGAGGCGAGCGTGCAGACCGGCCCGTACACCGCCCTTCCGCACGGCTCGATCGAGCCGCAGGTGATCCGCGAGGGGACGATCGTCATGGTCGACGACGGCTGCACGGTCGAGGGCTACCAGTCGGACATCACGCGCACGTTCGTCCTCGGCAAGGCGAGCGAGAAGATGAATCGCGTCTTCGACATCGTCCGCCGGGCCCAGAGCGCGGCGCTCGCCGCCGCCCGCCCCGGCGCGCCGCTGGAGTCGATCGACGCCGCCGCGCGCAAGATCATCGCCGATGCCGGCTACGGCCCCGGCTTCAAGTTTTTCACGCACCGCGTCGGCCACGGCATCGGCATGGAAGGCCACGAGTGGCCGTACCTGGTGAAGAACAACATGTTCGGCTGGACCCGCTCGCTGCGCGCGCAGCCCGGCATGACCTTCAGCGATGAGCCGGGGATCTACATCCGCGGCGAGTTCGGCGTCCGGCTCGAGGACGACATGGCGATCACGCCCGACGGCGCGAAGCTGTTCACGCCGCAGTCGGAGTCGCTGGAGAGGCCGTTCTGAAGAACACCACGCCGATCACGCTACCCGCGGGATGGTCGCGGGCTTCCGAGCCGAGCGATGTGGTGACGATCGTCGGCCCCGAGGGGGACTTGAAGGTTGCGTTCGTCGTTTGTTCGCTCGACGGCCCGCCCGAAGACATCGCGCGCCGCGCGTGGCGAGACTTCGACGCCGGCTTCGACTTCCCCGCGCGGCAGACGATGCAGATCCCCACGAGCGGCGGGTGGGACGCGGGCTTTCAGATCGTCCACGACGTTCCCGCCGCGCAGTCGCGCAGCGCCATCACGGTTTTGCGCACGTGGGGAGATCACGCCTATTGCGTATTGGTCCTCGGAACGAAGGCTTCAATCAACCGCCGGATGGCGCAAATCATGGAGGTCATGGAGAGCTGGAAACCCGAGGGGCTGCGCGCGCCGAACCTTGCCGGAGCGGAGCGGAAAGAGTGGAGCGAAAACGAGAGCGCTCAAATGCGCGAGTTCCTTCGCCTCGGCATGGCGGAATTGCAGATTCCCGGAGTCGCCATGGCCGTCGTGCAGGCGGGACGGATCGTTTTCGCCGAGGGCTTCGGCATCTGCGGAATTGGGTCGAGCGAGGCGGTGCAGCCGGATACGCGCTTCATGATCGGCTCGAACACAAAGCCGCTGACCACGTTGATGATGGCCCGGCTCGTGGCGCGCGGAAATTTCGATTGGTCGACGCCCGTGACGCAATTGCTCCCCGATTTCGCGCTCGCCGATCCCGAGCTGACTCGCAAGCTGGAGATGCGGCATACGGTCGCCGCCTCCACCGGAATGCCGCCGCGCGACATGGACCTGATGTTCAAGTTCAAAGGAATCACGCCCGAGCAGCGCCTGGCCGAGATGAAGGAGATGAAACCCACCACGGCCTTCGGAGAAACATTTCAATACTCCAATTACATGGTGGCCCTCGGCGGGTACGCCGCGGCTCGCAGCTTCCGGCCGGAAAACTCGCTGAAAGACGCCTACGAACAGGCGATGCAGGAATTGATCTTCGGGCCGCTCGGCATGGAGCGGAGCGGATTCAATGAAGGGCATGGCGAGCATCGGGCGTCGCCGCATGCCATCGGCTTCGATGGACGCTGCGAGTTGCTGGACCCGACGATGGAGCGCTTCGCGGACGCGATTGCGCCGGCGGGCGGAGGATGCTGGTCGTCGGCCATCGACATGGCCAGATATGTCCTGCTCGAATTGAATCGAGGAAAGCTGCCTGACGGAGAGCAGTTGCTCCCGGAAGATGTGCTCCTGGAACGACGGAAGCGCATCACCAGAATCACCGACACGATGAGTTATGGGCTGGGGCTGCTCCGCAGCGACGAAGACGGGCTGGATGTGGTCAGCCACGGCGGGATGACGCTCGGCTTCACGTCCGATCTCTATTTTCTGCCCGAAAACGACGTCGGCGTGGTCTTGCTGACGAATCTATACGCGGCCAACCTCCTCGCCGCGGCGCGTCAGAAAGTATTCGAGCTGCTCTTTGGCGCGCCGGCGAAATCCCGGCAGATGATCGAGGCCGCCTCATTGGCCGAAACGCAGGCCATCGCGCGCAGGCGCGCTCGCGTGAAGCTGGGCGCCGAGGCCGCGGCATGGCTGGACGGGATTGCCGGTGAGTACCAAAGCCGCGAGCTCGGACTGTTGATCGTGCGCAGGAGAGAGGGCGGATATTGGGGCGAGTTCGAGAGCTGGGCCACTCCGCTGGGCATCGAGGAGCAATCCGATGGACGCCCGCGGGTGGCGCTCGTCGGTCCTGGGTTGATCCATGCCCTCCGCCTGGAAGTCGAGGATGACGCCAAAGCCCTCGTGCTGAATCAGGGACAACACGTCTATCGATTCGAGCGACCGTAACGGCACGTCACCTACCCGGCGAGCAGGCACACCAGATCCGCGGGGCCGAACGGCTTCTCCAGCATGGCCGTGGCGCCGGCGGCGATCAGCTTGTGAGGGCAGTTGGGCAGCCTATTCAGCGAAGCTCTACGATTGATGAATCGCTGATTTCCGGTAGAGCAACTTTGTAAATAGCTGAGCCTCGTAGTGATTACTTCAGCGTTAGCTCGTGCAACAGTTGTTCTATGTTCTGGGGAACAGTTACGGAAACGAACCAGGATGCCGGATACAGGTAGTCCTCGCCGGATTCATCGATGACACGCACGAAATTGCGCTTTGCGGCAATTGGGTCCTCGATGATTTCATAAACCTTCCGAAGATCTAATGTGCCGGCGTATTCGCCGTTGTGAATGCATATTGCGAAGCGCGTCGTGCCGGTCATGCTGTTATTCGAGGTACCGCTTTATTTTTGCCCATCGCATTCCGATGCCTTCGGCCTCGTACCAGTGAACCTCTGCTTCATGCACGTACCATCCTCGATGCGGACCGTCGCTAACCCTTTACGTTTTCGCCAGTTGCCCGAGCCGAAACGCTCCTCCAGAAATATTAGATCGCGGATCTCCTCACCGCGATTGTTTCGACGCGGCGGATCGGCCCGGCAATTTCGAAGGACTCCCAAACGTCCACACAACGAGACTATCACGCGAGGAGGCAGCGAGGCTCAACCTATGGCCAGACAAGACACTTACCGCCGACTTGACTTTCGAGTTGCACCGGTTGGCCGACGGGTTCGCGATGTGGGAGAGCCGCCGGACCGTCCCGGAATGTAGTGAAAATCAATGCGATAAACATTGTCACCGCGCCCATGTTTCGCCACCTTGAGGAGGTCTGCTACGCTTCCGAAGCCGCAGACCCGTGCAAGATCCTCGGTAACGGCGTCGAATGTAATCGGGATGATCGAATCGACTTCGATCTCGCCCTCCTCCATTCGGTAGCGCTTGCCGACTGTTACCCGTGGCCGATGCCATACGCGAACACTGCTGGTAATCGCACCAGATCGTATGCCATCGCGCAGATATTTTACGAAAAGCATACGTCGAGTCTAGCGCGATATCGGAATGAGGCTTAGTCGACTGCAAAACTGCGTCGTCTGCCCAACGTGCTCACTCTAAGCTGCAAAACCGCCTCACGTGCGCGCCGGGAAGCGGCGCGACGGCTGCCGCGACCAACGCCGAGGCGGCAGGAGCGACCTGCAGCCGGCGTGACGCGCGCGTGCAGTTCGAGCCGCCCGAGGCGGCTCGCCGCCGGGCCAACGGACCGGCGGGTTTTGTCAGCTTGTGAGGGTCGTTAGGCCGTTTTGGCTACTGCGCTTGCCGTAGCTTACGCCCGCCAAAATCTACTGCTTAACGTTTCGAGTGAAATTCTTTCGAGGGACATGAAGTCTACTTGACAACGGAGAGCCGGAAGACGGAGAGGACTATCTGTAACGGATCTTCGCCAAAGGCTATGATTCGCGCGGTGTTGCTCTGGAGCGCATCCCGGATCACTGCGGTGCTACAGTTGCCAACTCTAAGCCAGATGACCTTAGGCGGTGCGCCACGAAAGACACAAAGATCGACGAGATCCGTGTTCTTTGTGACGAGAGTGAACCCCTCTCGGGCTGCATATTCGCGCAGCTCCGTATCTGGCGATTCATCCAACCCGAGACGCAAGACATGTGATGTGCCCGGAAAGGCGGGATTCAAGGGCTCAACAAGCTTGTAGGACAGATTTTGATCGAACAGCAGTTTCACTCACGTGCCGCCAGAGGCTGGCCTTCACGGTCAGCTGCAAAACTCAAACACGCAAGGATATCTTCGTGGGTTAACTCGGGAAAATCAGAAAGAACTTCTTCCTCTGTCATGCCCGACGCGAGATAGGACAACACATCGTACACCGTAATTCGCATTCCTCGAATGCATGGCTGGCCGCCACGTTTGCCTGGTTCTACCGTGATAAGGTTTCGATAGTTCATCTTCTCTAATTAATGTGCGACCGTTGTTTGGTGCACCTACGCATCAGTGTACGTCAGTCTAACGCAAGCTGCACGTTATTCAGCGATGGGCACCTGCAGCGGCCCCTCCACCGCCGAGCACAAGTTGCTGGAAGGCAGTAGGTTACGCGACCGGCGCGGACAGCCTCCGCAAACGCGAGCCAGGCGATGGAGTGACACTCGGGCTCGCCTTCACCGAAATCGCGGGTGCGTATGGGCTACGTGAAAAACATGGCGTCTGCGGCAAACAAGCACATCTGCGTGGTGATATTGCGCTAATCGCGCAATCGGCCTAACTGGTTAATAGCCATCTGCTCTACCACTGAGCTACGGCCGCGTGCGTTCTGCTCGGTGCACGACTCGGCCCTTGCCATCTTCAAGGCCCATCGGCGAAAACGAACTTCGCCCGTCGCCAGTTTCTCCACAGGCGACCGCCCCTTCCGACGCTTCCAGACTCATGCCGTTGTGATTGACGACGAACACCGTCATCCGGCGTCCCACATCACTCCGGAGATTTCCGTGCGATCTCCTCCACGAGCGTTCGCGACTTCAAGTCGATCACGTACCCGGCACCTTCCGCGGACACGAACAGATCCAGATCGTGCTGACGCTCTTGTGGCCGCGCTCGAAGCTGCCAATCCACGACGCTTCGCCGATCCCAATGCGGAGAAAAATACGTCCCATCCGCAGTCCCTGCCGTCCGGCGGGATGGCGATCACCGCTTCGCCCGAGGATGGGAGTGGCCGAGCCCCGCCCAGGAACTGCAAATGCCGGTATCGTCGTGCGGCCTCGCTGCCGGGGCCGTGCTCTTCCGCCGACCGCTTCAGCTCCATCAATAACGTCTCCATCGTTTTTCCGAGCTCGGGTCGTTTTCCCCGATGACGCGTCCGAGGTCATAAACGTCGGCGAGATCCTCGGCGGTGGGCAGATTTCCGTAGCGCGGCTGGGCTTCCGCCGGCGCAGGCGCCCGGCGGTGCGGCGGAATCCACGACGCGCTATGGCTCGTCCGGATGCGTCGTCGTTCTCATGACCGTCATGGAGCCCTGGGCGCGCCTGCGAGCACGCCCAGGGCTCACAATCTCCTCTACTCTACGTTTTCGGTGCCGTGGACGTGTCGCGGGCGGATGCCGGCGTCGGAGGGGCCTGCGTCGTCTTCTTACGGCGCGAGGCGGCCTTCAGCCGCTTGACTTCCTCGACGTGCGGCACGAGCACTGCTCTGGCGGGATCCTTGGCGAGCTGTGACCCGATCGTGTACGCCTGCGTACCGATGAGCGCGAGCCGTTGACGGCGAACGAGGTTTGCTCCCTCGATTCCTTTGACGAACGCGCGGGCCTCGTCGGCCACGGCGTCCCAGCGGAGCGCGTCGTCCTGCAACTGACGAACGTCGTCGAGCGGCTGGCCGATCGCCTGCGATACGTTATCGAGCACGCCAATGACGTTGATCGACGCCTCGATGACGGGCTCCGTCTGCATCCGGAGACGCTGCTTGAGCAGCTTGCGCTGCTCCTTCGGCAACGGCGCGACGTCGTCGATCTGCGACCGCAGGATGCGCAACTGTGCGATGACCGCGTCGGGGGTCAGCGTGACCGGATCCGGGGCGGTGCTAATGACGGGATGACTCATGACAAATCCTCCTTATGCGAGCTGTCAGGCCGGAGGAGACGTCACGACTCGTCGACAAGTGCGAGGCGGCCACCGGCTGGAAGTCTCGGCCACGCGCCGATGCTTCCTGTTGATGTTTTCCCGAGGTGTGTGTACACCCCGAGTGCCCGCGGCAGGAGGAGCAAGCTCAACTCCCGCACCGGTACAGGACTGATGTGCTATCCAGCACGCCCATACCGCCGACAGCCGCCAAAGCCAGAGATTGTACGATCTTCGACTTTGTAGCGAGAGGTATAGGCCGGCAAACACAGCAAGTCAAGGGCAATGCGGAGACACGCCGAGGTGTAACACTGCCGCAACATGCGCGCGCACGTGCGCACCGCCCGTGCGACAGCGCGGCATGGCCGGTGCGCACGTGTGTACCCATGGGGCAGCCTTGCGACACGGCGGGCGCGCACGTGTGCACAGAGCGCGCAACACTGTTGCGCGTCGAGCGCGCACGTGTGCACAGAGCGCGCAACGCTGTTGCGCGTCGAGCGCGCACGTGTGCACGGGCTGCGCAACGCTGTTGCACGGCGAGCGCGCACGTGTGCACGGGCTGCGCAACGCTGTTGCACGGCGAGCGCGCACGTGTGCACAGGGTGCGCAACACTGTTGCGCGTCGAGCGCGCACCTGTGCACAGAGCGCGCAACACTGTTGCGCGTCGAGTGCGCACGTGTGCACAGGGAGCGCAACGCTGTTGCGCGTCGAGTGCGCACCTGTGCACGGAGCGCGCAACACTGTTGCGCGTCGAGTGCGCACGTGTGCACGGGGTGCGCAACGCTGTTGCGCGGCGAGCGCGCACGTGTGCACAGAGCGCGCAACGCTGTTGCGCGTCGAGTGCGCACGTGTGCACAGGGTGCGCAACGCTGTTGCGCGTCGGGTGCGCACGCCGTTCGTCGCTCAGGAGGTCGAAAACCGCCGCTGCCTCACTCGCGAGAAGGCCAGCGAGATGACGCCGGCGTAGGCTACCTGGCGAGCAGGCACACCAGATCCGCGGGGCCGAACGGCTTCTCCAGCATGGCCGTGGCGCCGGCGGCGATCACATCGTCGCGCGCGCTGCTGCCCAACGCGGTGATGGCGACGATCACGCGCTGCTGGTTGCCGGCGCGCATGGCGCGGATCAGGTCGAGTCCTGTTTCGCCGGGCATCGAGATGTCGGTGACGACGGCGTCGATCTTCTCCGCGGCATCGATGGCCCGCGCCTCCCTCGCCGACGCGGCCGGAAACACGGTCGCCCCGGCCGCTCGAAGAAATGCCGTGAACATCGCCAGCGAGTCGGCGGAATCGTCGACGAGGAGGATCCGCCGCCCGTCCAGATCGGGCACCTCGGAGGCGGCGGCGTGGAGGACTTGGGCGTCGGTCACGGGCAGCATCACCCGGAACGTCGATCCCTGGCCGAGGCCGGCGCTGTCGGCGGTCACTTCGCCGCCGTGCAGCTCGACGATGCTGCGCACGATGGCCAGCCCGAGGCCGAGCCCGCCCGTGGCGCGGCCACTCACGCTTTCCGCCTGCGAGAAACGATCGAAAACCGCGGGCAGAAACGCCGGATCGATTCCCCTGCCCGAGTCGCGCACCGTGATCGCCGCGCGCGTCTCCACCACCTCCACGCGGACCTCGACGCGGCCGCGGTCGGGCGTGAACTTCACCGCGTTCGACAGCAGATTCCAGACGACCTGCTGCAGCCGGTTGCGATCGCCGAAAACATTGGCCTGCTCGATCTGCTTTTCGATGGCGATGCGTTTCGCCGCCGCCGCGGGGACGACGATCTGCACGGCTGCCTCGACCACTTCGGCGAGATCGAGGATGGCCGTCTGGAGCCGCAACTTGCCCGTGGTGATGCGCGACAGGTCGAGCAGGTCCTCGACGAGCTGCGACTGCGCGCGCGCCGAGGCCAGGATGGCGTCGGCCGCCTGCTCCAGGTTCTCCTGCGAATTGCCGAACATGCGCAGCATCTGCGCCCAGCCGACGATCGAGGTCATGGGAGTGCGAAGCTCGTGGGAAAGCGTGGCCAGAAACTCGTCTTTGGCGCGGCTGGCGTTGTCCGCGATCTCGTTCGCGCGCCGCAGATGCTCGACGGACCGGGTGAGGCGCTCGTTGAGCGCGGCGATCTCGCGCTCCGCCGTCACGTCGGTGAGGATGCAGGCGAAGTGCGTCGGCTGGCCGAGGTGGTCGAGCACCGGATCGATGGAGAGGTGAAGCGCGCGCCCGCCGAGCGCGACTTCGTACTCGGCGGCCTCGCGGACGGGCCGGAAATCGACGTTGAACACGTCCTGAATGCGGCGCCGCGACACCGAGGCGGCGGTCAGGCGCTCGAATGCCGGATTGCAGCGGCTGATGGTGCCGTCGTCCTGCACGATGGCCACGCCGTCGTGCACGGCGTCGAACGTTTTCTGCCATTCGATGGCGCTGCGGCGCAGGTCGCGCTCCATTCTCCGCAGCCGCAGCAGCGCGGAGACGTTCGCCACGAGCTCCTCGGGCTCCATCGGTTCGAGGAAGTACGAGTCCGCGCCGGCGGCGAAGCCGCGCAAGCGGTCGTTGCGATCGATGGACGAAGCCGAGGTCTGCACGACGATCGTCGACTGGTAGGCCGGGTCGCTCTTGATCTGGCGGCAGATGTCGTAGCCGCTGGCATCGGGAAGGTGCACGTCGAGCAGGACGAGGTCGGGCTGGTACGTCGCCAGCAGCGGGATCACCTTGGCGCCGCGGTCAGCTTCGATGACCTGAAATCCGGCGCGGCGCAGCGCGCGCGTGCGGACGTACAGCGTGGCCTCGTTGTCGTCGACGTTGAGGATGGTGGCGGCGGCGGGCGTCGGATCGCTCACGCGGCTCCAATGGGAAGCAGCTGCCGGACCGCGGTGATCAGCGCGTCCCGGTCGTAGTGCTGTTTGGAAAGGATGAGCGAGGCTTTTCCGCGAAGCTCGCGGGCGAGCGGGTCATCGACCGCGCGCGACGTATAGATGATGACCGGCGTGTCCGCGGTCGCCGGATCCTCCTTCAAGCGCGCCAGCACCTCGCCGCCGTTCATCTCCGGCAGGTTGAGATCGAGAAAGACGAGGTCGGGAGCGTCCGTCTGTGCCTTGCGCAAGCCCTCCGCGCCGGTGGACGCCTCGGAGACGCTGCAATTGAGCTCGGAGAGGGCGCGGGAAAGCACGTAACGCGTCGCCTCGTCGTCGTCGATGACGAGGATGTTCCAGTTCGTCGTCAGATCGGAGAGCGTCCGCACCAGCCATTCCCGCGACGTCGGCTTGACGTGATACGCGTTCGCCCCGAGGGCGATGGCCTTGTGCTGGTCTTCGACCGCCGTGATGATCACGATCGGGACGTGGCGCGTGGCCGGATCGCGTTTCAGTTCCGCCAGGAGGGCCCAACTGTCGTCGCCGACGAGAAGAACGTCGAGCACGATGACGCGAGGCCGGAACTTGAGTCCGTAGCGCGCTTCGCGAATGTCGCGCGCCGGCAGGATGCGGAACCGCGTCCCCTGAAGGTACTTCTCGTAGAGCGCCAGGGCCTGCACGTCGTCGTCGACGAACAACACCGGGATCCGGGCGTCTTCGGGCGCCGGCTCGGAAAGGGCGGCCAGCGGCCCGGAGGGGGCGGCGAACATGCGCGGAATCGAGGCGATGAACGTCGAGCCCTGGCCGAGGGTGCTCTGCAGCGTCAGCTTTCCGCCGAGCAGGTCCACCAGGCGCGCCGCGAGCGGAAGACCGAGGCCGGTGCCCTTGGCCCGCCCCTGCAGCGGATTCTCGATCTGCGCGAACTCCTTGAAGATCGTCTCCTGGTCTTCCGGCGCGATGCCGATGCCGGTGTCGCTGACGGAAAAGACGACGACGTCCGTGTGCTGGTCGTGCGCGGCCGAAACGTGCACCGTTCCGCGCTCGGTGAACTTGAGCGCGTTCGAGATGAAGTTGCGCAGGATCTGCGAGACCTTCGCCTCATCGGAGATCATCTCCGGAAGATCGTCCGGCTCGTCGAACGAGAGCGTCACCGACGAGTTGATCAGCAGCGGGCGCAACATCCCGCGCAGCGCGCTGAAGAGATCGGCGATGGTGAACGGCCGCGCGCGGACGGTGGTCTTTCCCGCTTCGATCTTGGCGATGTCGAGGAGATCGTTGACCAGCTCCGAAAGCCCGTCGGCCGCTTTGCGGACGAAGGTGACCTGTTTTCGCTGCTCCTCGGTGAGCGCACCGTCCGCCTCTTCCAGCAGCAGCTTCGAGAGCGCCAGGATGGAGTTGAGCGGCGTGCGGAACTCGTGCGTCATGTTCGACAGGAACTTCGTCTTCATGTCGTCGGCACGGCGCAGATGCTCGGCTTTTTCGTCGAGCTCCGCGTAGAGGGCGACGACGCCGCGATTGGTGTCCTCGAGCTCGCGGTTGAGCTTCTCGAGCTCGTCCTGGCGCTTGTGGAGATCGCTGAGCGCGGTCATGAGATCGGCGTTCTGCTGCCGCACCTCTTCCATCGGCGTGCTGCCGCGGTCGCGGGCCAGCTGGAGGGCGATCTCCTGCAGCTGCGCGCCGGAGACGAGCGCGCTGCGCGGCGGCAGCAGTTTCTTGAGCGCGACGGTGGTGCCGGATGGCGAAGACTCGATGTCGACGCGGTCGAGCAGACGCCGCGCCCCGATGATGCCGATGCCCATCCCGGTCTTCGATCGATAGCGCCCGCTCATGATCTCGTCGAGGTTCGCGATTCCGGCGCCGCGGTCGCGCACGGTGATGGTCAGAAGCTGCGGCGCGACGTTGCCCTCCACGGCGAAGTCGACGCGGCCGCCGCCGGCATACGCGTAGGCGTTGCGCGCGATCTCCGAGACCGCGGTGGCGATCCGGATCTGGTCCTGCCCGTCGAAGCCCAGCGCCTCGGCCACGCGCCGCGCGCGATGCCGCGCCAGCACCACGTCCTCTTCCGCGGCGATGGCCAGCGAGAACAGCGGGTAGGACGAGGGGCTCATGGTCAGGCGAGGCTCACGACGACCGTCGAGTCGTCGTTTTGGCGGTGATGCTCCTTCCACAATACCGCCGCCGTGAGAACGGGATCGCGGCTCAGCAGCGCCGGATAGGCGTCCAGGTTCCACTTCGTGGTGAGGCCGTCGGAGTGCATGATCAGCGAGCTCTGGCGCGACCACGGATAGGTGAACTCGCGCGCCTCGCGCATCTGGTGGCCCACGATTCCGTGCATGGAAACGGCGCTGCGCCTGGCCAGCGGATCGACGATCGTCGCGGAGATGTTGCCCACGCCGCAGAAGCGCAACACGCCGGCCGCGCTGTCGGCATCGGCGATGGCCACCGCGGCGCCTCGCGTTCCGCGCAGCGCGTCATGGAGGATGTTCATGCGTTCGCTGGGAGACCCGCTCGCCGCCGTGAACGCCTCGCATGCGGCGACCGCGGCCTCGTGCGCCTGTCGGCCGTGACCGAGTCCGTCGACGACCATGAGATCGTGATGTCCCGGCTTCCCCTTCGAAAGCCATCCGTCGCCGCAGACGTCTTCGCCGCGAATGGGCACGGAGATGCCGCCGAACAACGCCGCCGCGCCGGACCTCTCTCCGCCGTGGCCGAACCGCGCCAGCACGGCCGTGCCGTGGCCGCGGCGCGTGTAGAGCTGAACGAAGTCGGCGTGCCGCGAGATCGCTCCCAGGCCCGTGCCCGGCGTCCCGGTCGTGGAGTGCCCGTCGCTCAAGGCGTCCGGGACGTTCGCGATGCCGGGACCGGAATCGAGCGCGAGGATCTCGAGCATCTCGCCGGTGGCGTCATCGCGCCCGATGAGCATGACTCCGGCCGAGGCATGCTTGATCAGGTTCGTGGCCAGCTCGGTGATCACCAGCGAGGCGCGGGCGAGGGTGTCGGCGTCGAGACCGAGACGCTGGCCGGTGCTCGCCGCGGCGCGGCGGACCTGGCCGACGGAGCTCGACTCGGAGACATCGATGAGGATGAGTTCGCGCAATGAGTCATTTCCAACGGGCGATGACGACCATCGTGCCCTGCCCCAGGGCCGAGCGGATGTCGAAGTGCTGCACCAGCCGCTTCGCGCCGCCGAGACCCAGGCCGAGGCCGCCGCCGGTGGTGAAGCCGTCGCGCAGTGCCATCGCGAGGTCGCCGATGCCCGGCCCGTGGTCCTCGAAAGTCACGCGTACTTCCGATCGTCCCTCTGCTTCGACGTGTTCGACGAGGACTTGGCCGCCGCCACCGTATACAACCATATTCCGCGCCAACTCGCTCGCCGCCGTGACCAGCTTGGTCTGATCGACCAGCGAAAGGCGGGCGTCGATGGCGAAGTCGCGCACGCACTGGCGCACGCCGACCACCTCGTCGCCGGCCTTCACCGTGAGGCGTTCACTCCTCAGCGTCCGCATCCGCGGTCTCCTCGGCCGGCCGGGCGAGAAGCTCCATCCCTTTCTCCACCGTCAACGCGGTGCGGACGCCCGGCAGCGACAGACCGAGCTCGACGAGCGTGATGGCCACGGCGGGACGCATGCCGACGACGACGGTGTCGGCGTCGAGGATGCGCGCCATCCCCGCGATGTTGCCGAGAGTGCGGCCCATGAACGAGTCGACGATCTCCAGCGCGGAGATGTCGATGAGCACCCCCTGGGCGCGGTCCTGCACGATGCGCATGGTGAGGTCGTCCTGGAGCGTCAGGGCCAGACGGTCGTGCATGTCGACCTGGATGGTGACGAGCAGCAGGCGCCCCATGCGCAGGATCGGAATACGCTCGACGGGCGGCAAGCCTTTCCCGGCGCTCACGACGAGGCCACGCGGACGACCTTGCGGCCGGTCTTGGACAACGCCAGGCCGAACGCGTCGGCCAGCGTCGCCTTGGTGATGACTTCACCGAGCGTGACGCCGAGGTGCACGATCGTCTGCGCGATCTGAGGGCGGATGCCGCTGATGATGCAATCCGCGCCCATGAGGCGCGCCGCGGCCACCGCTTTCAAGAGATGCTGCGCCACGAGCGTGTCGACGGTCGGAACGCCGGTGATGTCGATGATGGCGATGGCCGCCTCGGTCTCCACGATGCGCTGCAGCAGCGTCTCCATGACCATCTGCGTGCGGTTGCTGTCGAGCGTGCCGATGATCGGCAGCGCGACGATCCCCTGCCACAGGCTCACCACCGGCGTGGAGAGCTCCATCATGTCCTGCTGCTGGCGCCGGATCACTTCCTCGCGGGTCTTTTGGAAGGATTCCGTCGTGTGCAGGCCGAGCTTGTCGATGAGCAGCCCCACGGCCCACGACTCCTCGGCGAATCCCTGGGGGTCGTGGGCATTGGCCTCGCGCAATCTCGCAAACAGCGGCTGCTTGAGCGAAAAGACGAACGTGGCCGTCTCGGAGGGGGTGAATCCCTTGGTGGCGCGGGCGCGGGAGAGCTGCGTCAGCACGTTGCGGACCTCGTCCCACTCCTGGCCGTCGCCCGACGGCGATCCTTGCTGCAGCGCGTCGATGAAGACGCTGAGGAACGAACGCGACTCTTCGCGCAGTTCGTCCTTGCTCATGAGGTCCGAACGGCGGCCCGGGACCGCGGACTGCTGCGCGAGCCACTCGTCCAGAATCGCTTTCTCGTTTTTCCGGACGATGTCCGCAATCTTCGGTTTTTGCTCTGCCATGCCGGCCTCCAGGGGATCGGCATCATACGACGGCGCGCCGGAGGAGGCGTAATCACGAGCGTTCGGTTTGGCAGGCACCATTCCATCGATACTGTCTTCCTTCGTACTTTCCATCTATACTTCCGTGAATTCGTCCTCGGTCACGAAAGGACTGGTGGAATATGAAGCGCTCCGTGTCTCTGGCTGCCCTTCTCCTCGTGTTCTCCTTCGTCCCCGCCTTCGCCGCGAAAACGAAGACGCCCCGCGCGGAAGCGACGTTCACGACCGACAAGCCGGTCTACGCGGCCGGCGAGACCGTCACGCTCCGCGGCGAGCATTGGTCGCCCGGCGAGCCCGTGACCATCGTCATCGCCGCCGAGAACGGCGGCGAGGCCATCACGCTGCGCACCACGGCGGACAGCAGCGGCGCCTTCACCCTCACCACCACCATGCCCGACCGCAACGCCGCGCCGGGCTTTCACGCCGCCGCCAGCGGCACGATCTCCAAGGTCAGCGCCCGGGCCCAGTTCAGCGAAGGCGTCGCCGAGACCGACGGCGCGCACCTCCTCGAGCTCGAGGACTACTGGAACCTCCGTCTGACCTTCCCCACCGGCAAGTTCAATCCCGGATGGGTGCGCGCGGCCGCGGCGCAGGACAAGAACATCCCGCGCGGCACGCCGCAGGGAAAGAAAAAGGGCCGCGGCGGATTGGCCGTCGGCACCCTGGCCATCGGCAAGGCCGGCGCGCTCGTCCTCAACGCCACCGCCTTCACTCCCCTCGGCCCGCAGCCCGAGCACATGACCGGCTGCTCCGGCTGCTTCGACTACACCACCACGCAGGGACGCGTGAACAACATCGCCGTCGATCCGACCACGACCACGAACGGCAGCATCGTCGCCTACGCCGCCACCGTCGGCGGCGGCGTGTGGAAGACGACGAATTGCTGCAGCAGCTCCACGACGTGGACCGTCGTCACCGACGACCCGCTGATCTCCACCACCAGCATCGACTCCGTGACCATCGATCCGAGCAACCACAACGTCATCTACGCCGGCACGGGCGACCTCAATTACGGCTCGTTCTCCATGGGCAGCCAGGGCATCCTGAAGTCGACCGACGCCGGCGCGACCTGGACCGTCCTCGCCGCCGACGTCTTCGGTCCGGCCCTCCCGGAGCCGGCCGGGCAGTTCCCGCAGTACAACGCCGTCGGGAAGGTGCGCGTCGATCCGAACAACAGCAACAACGTCGTGGCCGGAACGAAGCTCGGACTCTATTTCTCGTACGACGGCGGCGCGAACTGGACCGGCCCCTGCCTGACGAACAGCTTCACCACGATGCGCCAGGACATCACCGCCCTGGAGCTGACGAACATGGGCGGCGGCGTGACGCGCGTCCTCGCCGCAGTCGGCGTGCGCGGCTTCGCCACGACCGTGCAATACAACCTGAATCAGAACGGCGCGAACGGCATCTACAGCGCGAACATGGGCCCGAGCGGCTGCCCGTCGTTCACGTCGATCGCCGGCAATACGAACGGCTTCAAATACCAGTCCACGGCCACGAGCGCCTATCCGGCGAACGCGAACATGAACGCCGGCAGCGGCGTGGCCTACGTGAGCTCGTCGAGCGGCAATCAGCTCGGGCGCGTCGACATGGCCGTCGCGCCGAGCAACGCGAACGTGATCTACGCGCAGGTGCAGTCGATCACGGCGAACAACGACAGCGGCTGCGGCAACACCAACGGGTGCCAGCTCGGCGTGTGGGCCACGGCCGACGGCGGCGCGAACTGGAGCTTCATGGGCGGCTCGGCGGGCTTCTCGCTCAAGAAATGCGGCAACGGCGTGGCGGCCGGCAGCGGCGACTATCCGCAGAACTGGTACGACCAGGCCGTGGCCGTCGATCCGAACAACGCCGACCGCGTCTTCATCAGCACGTTCGACGTCTGGTTCGCCACGCGCACCGGCACGTCGTTCAACGACCTGACCTGCGGCTACAGTTTCAGCGGCAGCGCCGGGCCGGTGCACACCGACCAGCACGCGCTCGCGTTCGTGGCCGGCTCGTCGAGCATCCTGGTGCTCGGCAACGACGGCGGCATGCACGGGACGACGAACGCGAACACGGCGTCGTCGAGCGTCGACCCGACGTGGTTCAACATGGACACGGGGCTGAACACGATCGAGTTCTACTCCGGCGACATCAGCGGCAACTTCGACACCGCCGCCAGCCCGCAGGTCAGCGGCGGCGCGCAGGACAACGGCCCGAGCTCGGCGACGTTCAGCGGCAGCCCCACCGGGCCGGTGCAATGGCAGATGGGCCTCGGCGGCGACGGCTTCTACTCGCGCATCGATCCGGTCGGCACCGGCACGAGCCTCCGCTTCTGGCAGGGGAACAACAGCGGCGGCCTCTCCCGCTGCATCAGCAACTGCACCGCCGGCGGCGCAACGTGGACGAGCAAGAAGGGCGGATGGGGCAGCGACACGCAGTCCTTCATCCTCCCGTTCGACCTCTTCCACGGCGGCATCACCGGCGGGACGGACTGCCCCGCCGCCGGCGCGGGCGGCGGCTGCGGACACCTCGTCGCCGGCACGACGCGCGTGTGGGAGACGATCACCGGCAACGCCGCGAACGCGAGCGGCACGGTGACGTGGTACGTCACGAACAATCCGTCGACGCAGAACATGACCAAGCAGACGCTCGGCAACCGCTCGTTCATCAATCAGGTGAAGTACGCGCCGAAGACGCCCACCGTGGCGATCGCCGGCACGAACGACGGCAACGTGCAGATCGGCTTCAACCTCGGCACCGGGACGGCGTCGCAGGCGACGTGGGTGAACGTGACCGGGAGCAACGCCGTGCTTCCGAATCGCCCCATTCTCGGCATCGCTCTCGATCCGACGACCACGACGGCCCCGGTCGGCTACGCGGCCGTCGGCGGCTTCAACGCGAATACGCCGTCGACGACCGGGCATCTGTTCCGCGTCGACTGCACGACGAACTGCGCGACGTTCACCTGGAGCGACAAGTCCGGCAACCTTCCCGACATCCCGATCGACTCGGTGACCGTCAACCCGAATCTCCCCGCGCAGGTGTACGCCGGAACGGACTTCGGCCTCTACTTCACCGACGACATCACCGCCACTCCCCCCGTGTGGCAGCGCTTCAGCAGCGGCGTGCCGGCGGTGATGATCTGGGACATGCAGGTCGACCGCGGCGCGACGACGCTGTCGCTGTGGAGCCGCGGCCGCGGCGCGTTCGTGTGGCCGCTGCCGACGGCGCCGTAAGGTCGGGGGTGGACCGTCCGCCGCTCACGCCGCCGGCGGATGGTCCGCGGTAATCCGGCCGTCGTGGATCTCCACCACGCGGCTGGCGCGCCTGGCCAGCGCTGCATCGTGGGTGATGATCACGAGCGTGCGCCCTTGCTGCCAGAGGTCGGTGAAGAGCGACATGATGTCGGTGCCCGAGGTCGAGTCGAGATTTCCGGTCGGCTCGTCGGCGAGGATGAGGTCGGGATCCATGGCCAGGGCGCGGGCGATGGCCACGCGCTGCATCTGGCCGCCGGAGAGCTCGGTCGGCTTGTGATCGAGGCGCTCCCCCAGCCCGACGCGCGCCAGCATCTCCGTGGCGCGCTCGCGGCGCTCACGCGGGCGCACCCCGCCGAACAGCATCGGCATCTCCACGTTCTCCAGCGCGGTGATGTGCGGCAGCAGGTTGAAGTTCTGGAAGACGAACCCGACGCGGCGGTTGCGGATCTCGGCGAGCTGGTCGCGGGTCACGCCGGCGACGTTCTCGCCGGCCAGCGCGTACTCGCCGTCGGTCGGCGTATCGAGGCAGCCGACGAGGTTCATCAGCGTCGACTTGCCCGAGCCCGACGGCCCGACGATCGCCACCATCTCCCCTTTGTGAATCTCCAGGTCGATGCCCTTGAGCGCCTCGACCTTCACCTTGCCGGTGTCATAGACCTTCCGGATTCCGGCCATGCGGATGATGGTGCCGTTGCTGTTCATTCGTACCTCAGAGTGGCGGCGGGATCGACCGAGGCCGCGCGCCGCGCGGGGAAGTAGCCGGCCAGCAGGCCGATGATGCCGAGGATGAGCGAGGTGGCGATGCCGATCTGCGGCGACAGCGTGGGACGGCCCAGGAACGACAGGACCTGATTTTTCTCGATGGGGATGAACGAGGTGAGCGCGACCAGCAGCGTGGCGATGATGATGCCGAGCGCGCCGCCGATGAAGGTGTAGGTCACGGCCTCGAGCACGAAGGGCATGATGATCCAGCGCCGCTTCGCGCCGAGGGCCATCTTCACGCCGATCTCGCGGGTGCGCTCCTTCACCACCGCGTACATGATGTTGGCCACGCCTACGCCGCCGATGAGCAGCGTCAGCGCGCCGACGATGCCTAGGAAGAGCTGCAAGCCGATGAGGATCTTCTTCGTCGTTTGCGAGGTCTTGACCATGTCCCAGGCGGGCAGAGCGCGGTCGTCGGTGGGGTCGTAGCCGTACTTCGCGCCGACGATCTCGTTGAGCCGCGCCAGCTCCCCGTGCATCTCTTCGGGCTGCTGCGTCTCGATGAGCAGGTTGTTGAGGCGGTCGCGCCCGAACTGCGCGCGGAACGTGGAGAGCGGGATCACGGCGTGGTTCGCGTCGGGGCCGCCGTACATCCCCATCTGCGTCTTGTGCTGCATCACGCCGATGACCGTGTACGGCGCATTGTTGATCAGCAGCATCTTCCCGACCGGATTTTCGCCGCCGAAGATGTCCTTGGCCATGTCGTCGCCGAGAAAGACGACGCGGTGGCGCTCCAGTTCGTCGAGCGGCGTGAGGAAGCGCCCGCCGGCGACGGGATAGTGCTTGCGCGCCTCGCCGTACTCCACGTTCGTGCCGATGACGCGGCCGTTCACGGTCTTGCGCCCATAGGTGATTGCCGTGCGCCCCGCGGTCGCTTCGCCGACGACGGCCTTGAGCTCCGGCATGCGCTCGCGGACGAGCTCGAGGTCGTCGATGCGCAGGCGGATGGGGCGGCCGGGCGGCATCCCCTTCCACGCCTTCGACGTCTGCCCCATCCACATCACGGCGATGTTCTCGCCGGTCGAGCGGCGGTTCTTGTCCATCTGCCGCTTCAGTCCTTCGCCGAACGCGAGCAGCAGCAGGATGGCCACGGTCCCCCAGGCGATCGATGCAACGGTGAGCATGGCGCGCTTCTTCTGCAGCCGCGACGACGTGGCGAACAGCGAGAGGATGACGTGCAGGTCGGTGTTCATAGCTTCATCGCCACCACCGGATCGAGCCGGGCCGCGTCGCGCGCCGGGAAGTAGCCGGCCACGAGGCCGACCACGCCGAGGGCCACGGCCGTCAGCGTCGCCACCAGCGGCGAGACCACCGGGCGTCCGACGTATTCGACCGCCGACTCTGGGAAGACGGAGCAGATGGCGATGGAGATGGCGAAGCCGATCGCGCCTCCCGCCGCCGTGACCAGGAGGGTCTCGAGCAGGAACTGCATGAGGATCCAGCGCTGCTTCGCGCCGAGGGCCATCTTGATCCCGATCTCGCGCGTCCGCTCCTCGACCACGACGTTCATGATGTTGGAGACGCCGATGCCGCCGACGACGAGCGTGAGCACGCCGATCAGGCCGAGGAAGCCGTTGAAGGCAAGCATGAAGACGTCGAAGAACTTGAACTGCTCGGTGGTATCCCAAAGCGACAGCGCTTCCTTGTCCTTGGCGTCGAAGCGGAGGCGCTTGCCGAGCGCGGCGCGCACGCTCTCGATCACGCGCGGCGTGCCGGCCATGGAGTCGGCCTGGAAGACGAAGTTGTCGACGTATTTCTTGTCGGTGAGCGCGCGGAACGTGGTGTGCGGGATGAACATCTTGTCGTCGTCGCGGCCGCTGTAGCTGGAGTCCTGCGACTTCGGCTCGAGCACGCCCACGACGAGAAACGGCGAGAGGTTGACCATGATGGTCTTTCCCACCGCCGGCGTTTTGCCGAAGATGTTCTCGGCCAGCTTGTCGCCCAGGAAGGCCACGCGGCGCGACTCGCCGACGTCGATGGCGTCGATGAAGCGCCCGCCGCGCGCCGGGACCTGGTTGCGCATCGTACCGAACTCCGGCGTGACGCCCGAGGTATCGACCGACAGCGTCTTCGTGCCGTACTCGACGCGGAAGTTGCTCGAGTACTCGCTGGAGATCGCTTTGAGTCCCTCGATCTGCCCGCGCACCGCCGCGATGTCGTCCTCGGCGATGCGGATGCGCCGCCCCTTGCCGAGCCCTTCGTACGGAATCGACGTCAGCCCCGGCCAGCCGATGACGATGCGGTCGCCGAGGCCGGCCGTGCTCTTGACCAGCTGCTTGTGCAGCCCCGTGCCGAACGCGAGCATCAGGCTGATCGCGACCGTCCCCCACACGATGCCGAACACCGTGAGGAACGTGCGCAGCTTTTCGGAGCGCACGTCGCGGATCAGTTGGCGGAAGATGTCCTCGAGGGTGACCATTACGAGATTTCTTTGGGCGGCCGCTCGACGACCTTGTCGCCCTTCTTCAGGCCCGACAGCACTTCCACGTTCAGGCCGTCCGAGATGCCGGTCTTGATCTCGACCTTCTTCGGCGCGGACTTCGGCGTGGGGCCGGGGATCTCGACGGTGGCTTTCTTGCCGCCGTCCTCGAACGTGACGAGGCGCTCGGGAACGGTCAGCACGTCTTTTTTCTCGCGGATGATGACGTCGGCATTCGCGGAGTAGCCGGCGCGCAGGGTGATCTTCTGATTCGGATCGAGCTCGATCTCGACGTCGAAGAGCGTGGCCCCTTCCTTCTGTTGCGCTTGCGGCGCGATGCGCGAGACGCGGCCGGTGACGACGTCGGTCGGCAGCGCCCCGACTTTGATGCGCGTGGGCATGCCGACGGAGAGCTTGCCGACGTCGATCTCGTCGACGGTCCCTTTGAAGATGAGGTCGCTCATGTCGGCGACGGTGGCCATCTCGGTCCCGGGCTGGTACGACGTGAGCGGCACGATGGGGTCGCCGGGATTGACGACGCGGGTGAGGATCGTCCCCGCCGCCGGCGCGCGGATGATCGACTCCTTGCCGGAGTCGGTGAGGCGCCCCTTGCGGGTGAGGTCGCGGTTCTGCTCGGCCTTCTGCAGGGCCACGCGTGCCAGCTCGAACGCTTCCTGCTTCGCGTCGGCGTCGGATTTCGGCATGACGCCGCTGCGCGACAGCTCGACGGCGCGCTGGTAGTCGGTCTGGGCGCGCTTGTACGACGCCGCGGCGGAGTCCACCTGGCGGTCGACTTCGGTCAATTCCAGCGGCGTCGGATCGGGCGCGATCTCGAACAGCGGATCGCCGGCGTGGACGGTGTCGCCGACCTGCACGAGCGCCCGGCGCACGATGCCGGAGATCTTCGACTTGACCGAGAATTTCTGCCGCGGCTGGATCTGCCCGACGGCAACCGCTTTCTCCACGATCGAGCCCGTCGTGACGTCGACTTCCTTCAGCCCGTTCGCGTTTTTCTTGCCGCCCTGCGTCCAGGCATAGACGCCTGCGCTCCCCGCCGCGAGCAGGATCAAGATGATCAGAATTCTCCAAAGCTTGCGCATGCGAGCTCTCCTCGGTGTTGGTAAAGCAGTTACGGAATGGACGCTCGCAGGTTTAAGAGGTTAGGTGATGGCGTCCCCAGCTCGTCTTTGCTCATGAGGTCCGAACGGCGGCCTGTGCCGACGGACTGCTGGGCGAGCCACTCGTCCAGAATCGCTTTTTCATGTTTTGCGGACGATGTCCGCAATCTTCGGTCTCTGCTCTGCCCTGTCGGCCTCCGAATCGACTCGTTACGCCTGGCGGGTGTAGAGCTGCCGCTGGCTGACGCGGTAGGCGTGAGAGCGGATCAATTCGCGCAGAGCGCGCGGATCGGGAGCGTCGCGGAGCACGAACGTCGGCATGGTGCGGTCGGCGGCGATCAGCGTCACGTCGCCGATGCCGAGCAGGCGGTGCATGGGCGATTGAAAGAATTGCGTGTCGTCGATCGTGCGCAGGTCGAGCTCGCTGACCGCCCTCGACAGGATTCCCCTCTCGATGATGATCCGTTGGCTGGTGATCGTGTACATCGTGCTGCGAATGCGAAGGAGGGCCATGCCGAGGCGGATGCTCTGCACGACGAACACCGCGGCGGCGATCCACCATCCGGCGGCGACGATTCGCGACTGCGTTGCCAGATCGCCCGTGAACGAGCTCAGGACGTGCGCGAGCACGGGAACGACGATCATGATCGACAGCAATCCGGCCGCGCTTCCGATCAGCACCTTCGGCGACGGCGTGCCGCGCCACAGCGTTTCTTCCTCGGCGGCCGCAAACGCCTCCGGCGGCCGCAGCGCGCTCGCGGCCATCGGACGCCCGCGTCGCCGCGACCGCCGCTGACGAGAGCTTGCGCAGACGTGCCGAGGCCGCCGTTCGCAATGAAACCGATCCACGACGGCTCATGAGAGCACGGCACTTCCTCGCGTATTTGGGCGGATGGAAAGCCTCGCCCTCCGACGTAGCGCGGCTCACTGAAGCGTTGTCGCTAAACGACGCCGAGCACGCCGCGTACACGCTCTTACGATTTTCATGGATCCCGACGGCAACCACGGCGAGTTCGCTGCGGCCGCTCGTCCGCGCAACCGATTCTCTGTCCGAGGAGGCGTGGCAATACGAAGCATTCCTCGACGTGACGCGCCGTCCCGGCCTGCGCAGCGCCGAATGGATCGCCCGCGCGCGCTCGGCGCCGCTGACAGCGCGGCAACACGGCGTCGAGAGCGCTGATGACAAAGTTGCTGTCGCGCAGGGAATCGAGCAATTCGCGGCAAGAGTCGAAGAGAGGCTTGGACGTCAGAACCTCCGACGCATTGACCAGTTCCCGGGCGGCATTGCCAGCGAGATCGGGACCGCCGCGTTCGACCGTTGGGTCGCGCGTCTGCTGGAGTCCCGCGCCCAACACCTCCTCTTCGATCCCGGCGTGATGATCCCTGTAGTTCGCCACGCGCTGAGGACGAAACATCCCGCCGCGAAGGAACTGTGGACGCTGGTGTATCCGTTTCAGCGCGGCCGATTTTCATCTGCACAGCAAATCGTGATCGCGGGCCTCGACTGGGCACTGGTCGAGCTACACGACCCGACGCTCGACGACGCGTTGGCACGCGAGATCCTACGGGAGTTGATCATCGACTGCCGCTCCAATTCGGAGCTGATCAGCGTCGCGCTCGGCGCGCGTCTGAAATCGCTGGCCCGCTTGACCGCCGTCGTCGAAGAGTTGCTCGACAGCGGTCACGAATCCGACCGGGCGCGGGCTCGCTTCGTCGCCGCATGGATGCCCGAGAACGTGGCGCTGCGCCGGCGTCTGAGCATCCCCGATCCGTCGTGTTGGGTCGGCCGTATCGGTGAAAGTGCCATTCGCCGGCTCGATCGCGAGCAGTGGGCTCGCGAATGGCTTCGCCGTTTTCTCAACGAGGCACACCGCGCCCGACGCTGGGCAGCCGGCCGCCTATTCTTCGCCTGCAGCGACGCGGCGACGTCTTTGTGGGCAGACAACGTGATTCGCAACTCCCGGTCGCCCGCGTCGCGGCGTTCCGAAGCTTTGTTGCTCGTCGGCAAAATCAGCAAGGACGTCGAAGGCCACGAGTTTCGGGACAAGTCCCTCGGCTACACCCTCAGGGACCTTGCGAGCGTCGTGCCTCCGTGGCATGAGCGAGTCCGTTGGGACGACATTGAAGTGAGACCGGAAACGCCAGCGTAGACGGCGTCACCGTCCGGGCCGTCCGGCAGCTGGTGTGTTGCGATCGCCGCGGCCCACTTGGGCTCATATCCGCAGTGATGGCGTCCCCAGCGGGATTCGAACCCGCGTTGCCGCCGTGAAAGGGCGGTGTCCTGGGCCTCTAGACGATGGGGACTTGAGGCGAGTCTTTGCTGGTGAGCCCGGTAGGGATCGAACCTACGACCAACTGGTTAAAAGCCAGCTGCTCTACCACTGAGCTACGGGCCCGGGAGCCGACACCATACGGACCGTTCCCGACGCTGTCAACCGCCGCCGCTAACGGCCGCGGCGGCGCAGAAATTGCGGATAGACTCGCCTCGCCGATGTGGAAAACCTTCTCCGCCGTCTTCGTCACCGTCTTCCTCGCCGAGATCGGCGACAAGACCCAGCTCGCCACCCTCCTCTTCTCGTCCGAGCGCGACACCAACAAATGGATCGTCTTCGCCGGCTCCTCCTGCGCACTCGTCCTTGCCGCCGGCATCGGCGTCCTCGTCGGCGCCCAGCTCGAGCGCTTCGTCCGGCCGCAGACCCTCAAGCTCGTCGCCGGCATCGGATTCGTCGCCGTCGGCGTCTGGACCATGCTCTCCCGATGATCCTTTGCGTAGAATGGAACGTCAGAGAAGTGGCCATTCCCGTCGAACGTCGAAAGTACCAGCGCGTGGTCCTCGCCCGTCCGCTCCCCGGACGGCTCGGCTCCGCGCGCATCTACGTCCTCGACGCCTCCCTCATCGGCCTGCGCATTGCCCATCAGGGGAGCGCGCCGGCGGCCGGCGCGTCGTGCCGCGTCGAGTTCGAATGGGAGGGCCGGCTCATTGCCCTCGACTGCGAGGTGCAGCGCAACGCCCTGCACAAGCTCGCCAAGAATAAGGATGAGAAGAGCATCTATCACGCGGGCCTCAGCATCACCGGCGCCCTCGGCGACTCCGACTCCGCGCTGCGGCAGATGATCGCCGCCATCGTCGCGCGCGCCCTCGACGAGCAGAAGGCCAACGCGCGCGGTGTCCCGGCCGAGGCCGCGCAGTGCTTCCAGACCGGCAAGGGCACCGACTACGTCCGCTGCGAGCTCGTCGCCGGCGCGTGGCGGCGCACGGAGACGAATCGCGCCGACCAGCCGCAGAACGGCTTCACCGTCTCGGCCGAGGAGTCGCGCGAGCACGTGGCCATGTTGTGCGACACCTTCGTCAACGCGGACGAGGAAGGACGGCACTTGATCAGGATGATGGCGGAGCTCAGCATCTCCAAGGCCGAGGGCGTGCCGACGCGGAGGTACGTGCCGTGACGTGGACCGCGCGCCGCATCTTCAAGGACCTCGCCGACGCCGATCGCCGCCGCCGCATCGCCGCCGCCTTCTGGAAACACGCCGACGCGCAATCGAAGGCCATGGCCATCGTGCAGCTCGCCAGGTCGCTGCACTTCCGCGATGAGACCATCCGCAAGATGCCGGCCGACAAGAAGGGCGAGCTCCTCGCCTCGCGCGCCAGCCTTCCCGAGTTCGAGCAGACCCTCGAGGCGGCGCTGATGCACTACCACACCCACGAGCAGAACGAGATGCTCGGCGCGTTCCTCGATGCCTGGAACATCCCGCACGTCAACGGCTCGATCGAGGTCGACGACTACACGCCGCCGACCGCGGAGCAGGTGCGCGCGGCCGCCGGCGAGTTGAAGGGCCGCTTCGACCCGCGCGACATTGCCATCTACCTCGCCTCCCTCGGCCTCCTCATGGGCGAGCCGTGGGATGCGGCGGCGTGGCCGGTGGTGGATGAGCTGACGTGATCGACAGCACCGTCCACGCGCTGCCGTCCCACATCAGCGTCGCCGTCGCGCTCTGCGGCGCGGCGTAGCGGTCGTGCAGCGGGCCGCGCGCGAACGCGCGGCCGACCTCGTTCGGGATCCACTTCCAGGTGAAGTCCGCGGCGGCCGTGCCGTCGGCGTTCGGCTTCACCGCCGTCACCGAGGTCAGCTCCTTGCTCGCCAGCGGCACCACGTCGACGTAGCCGTTCGGCCGCACCAGGAAGCGCTTGTCGTCCTTCGCCTTCGCGCCGAGCTCGAGGCCGGCGCCGGCGCGGCGCAGCCAGCCGGCGGCGACGAGCTGCTTCGCGTCGCCGGCCATGTACGGCGGCATCGGCGCCTTGAGCGGCAGCGTTGCCGAGGCGTTCGTGAACTCGTAGTCGGAGAACGTGGCGGAGTTGGCGATGAGCTGCCGCGCGTCCGCGGGCGATGGCGGCGGCGGCGTTGCCGGCTTCGCGGGCGCGGCGGCGGACGACGTCGTCTTCGGCGATTCCGGCGCGCCGCAGGCGGCCAGGAGCAGGAGCAGCATCGCGGTCGTTTTCATCGCAGTCGTCGAACCTCCTCGGGCGTCAGCGCGCGCACCGATCCTATCTGCATCTCGCAGATGCGCAGCGGCCCGATGGCCACGCGCACGAGCTTCAGCACCTTCGCGCCGAGAGCCTCGACCATCCGCCGCACCTGCCGGTTGCGGCCTTCCGTGATCGTGATCTCGAACACCGTCTTGCCGCCGCTCTCGCGGACGCGCGCGACCTCGGCGGGACGCGTCGGCCCGTCGCGCAGCTCGAGGCCGCGGCGGAGCGCGTCGAGGTCGTCGTCCGTGAGATGCATCGACGCCTTCACGAGGTACGTCTTCGGCACGTGGTAGTCGGGATTCGTGAGGCGCTCGGCGAACTGCGTGTCGTTCGTCAGGAGCAGGAGGCCGCTCGTGTCGAGGTCGAGGCGCCCGACCGGAAAGACGTACTCCTCGCGCGACGGCAGGAGATCGTAGATCGTCGGCCGCCCCGCCGGATCGCGGTACGTCGTGAGATATCCCTTCGGCTTGTACATCAATAGATAGATGGGCGCGCTGCGGCGGAGCGGCTTGCCGTCGAGGTCGACGCGGTCACGCTCCAGGTCGACCCAGGCGTCGGGATCGCGCACGGCGCGCCCGTTCACGCGCACGCGGCCGGCGGCGATCCACGTCCGCGCGTCGGTGCGCGAGCCGGCGCCGGCCTTCGACAGCACGCGCTCGAGCGTCTTCAGCGGCCGCTTTCCGGGCGGCGGTTTCGTTACCATGTCGACGTGCGCCGGGTCCTCCTCGTCATTTTCCTCTGTGCGGCGACCGTGCGCGCGGACGATTTCCGCGCCTTCTGGGTGGAGGCCTTCAAGACCCCGCTGGCGACGCGCGCCGACGTCGACCGCGTCCTCGACGCCGCGCAGCGCGCCAACGCCAACGCGCTCTTCGTCCAGGTCCGGCGCCGCGGCGACTCGTGGTACATCGACTCCGCCGAGCCGCTCAGCGCCGAGCGCGCCGTCGGCGCTCCCGACCTCGACGGCCGCTGGACCTTCGATCCGCTGCGCTATCTCATCGACGCGGCGCACGGGCGCGGCATCCAGATCCACGCCTTCGTCATCGTCGGCTCGATTCACAACGGCGATCCGACCGCGCCCGGCGGCCTGCCCGGCGATCCGAATCACATCTTCCTGCAGCACGTCTGGGACGCGGCGAACGGCAAGCCGTACGACGGCGCGCGGCAGTGGGCCACGCGCGCGCTGCCGCACAACCGCGCCGGCGTCACGTTCGACGGCTACCGATTCGCCAACGAGTGGTACCTCGACCTCGGCCATCCCGACGCGGCGTCGTACACCGTCGAGGTGCTGCTCCACCTCGTGCGCGCCTACGACATCGACGGCCTCCACCTCGACCGCATCCGCTATCCCGACGCGCCGGTCGACAAGGATGGCGGCTCGAACACCGGCTACAACGAGACCAGCGTCGCGCGCTTCAACGCCCGCTATCACCGGCAGGGCGCGCCGCGCACGAACGATCCGCTGTGGAACGCCTGGCGGCGCGAGCAGGTCACGCAGTTCCTGCGGCGGCTCTACCTCAGCGCCACGGCGATCAAGCCGTCGCTCAACGTCTCCGCGGCTCTGATCTGCTACGGCACCGGGCCGGGAAAGAACTTCGAGTCGAGCGAGGCCTACTGGCACGTCTTTCAGGATTGGGAGGCGTGGGCGCGCGAGGGGATCATCGATACGCTCGCGCCGATGATGTACAAGCGCGAGCACCTGGCGGCGCAGCGCGCGCAGTTCGACTCCTGGCTCTCCTTCGTCATGCGCACGGCGCGCGCCACCGGGCGGATGGCCGTGCCGGGCATCGGCGCGTTCATGAACTCGATCGACGGCGCGCTGCGGCAGGCCCGCCGCGCGCACGATGCCGGCGCGGACGGCGTCGTCTTCTTCGCCGTCGGCTCGATCCCGAAGCTGCCGAGCGACGCGTTCCTCACGGCGCTGCGGCGCGGGCCGTTCGCGTCGTCGGCGTCGGCGCCGCGGAAGGCGCTGCCGAAAACCGGCGCGGTGATGGGCTACGCCGCCGCGCGCGACGGCGCGGCCGTGACGATCGAGTCGATGACGACGCACGCCACCCGCACGACGACGACCGACGGCAGCGGCTTCTTCGGCGTCCTCGGCCTCGAGCCCGGCCAGTACCGCGTGCGCGCCGGCGCCGAGACCTCGCCGGAGTTTCCGGTCGTCGCCGGCGCCGTGTCGCGCGTATTTTGAGCAAATCCGATCGGCCGCCGCGGCCGTAGAACGCGGCAAAAGGAGAGGAACGATGAAACGATTGGTCTACCTGCTCGTTTTCCTGGTCGCCGCCTCGGCGCTGGCGCAGCCGAAGCCCCCCGCGGAGCTCAAGCAACTGGAGCCGTTCGCCGGCAAGTGGTCGTGCAAGGGCATCGTCTACGCCGGCGAATGGGGCCCCGAGCACGCCACGGTCTTCACGACCGACACGCACTGGTCCCTCGGCGGACAGTGGCTCTACACCGACTACAAAGAGACGAAGACCGCGAAGAATCCGCACCCGATGGTCGGCGTCGGACTCTGGGGCTACGACTCCGACATCAAGAAATTCGTCGGCGGATGGGTCGACAACAGCGGCATGTATCAGACGCAGCAGTCGGACGGCTGGAACGGCGACGAGATCGTCTTCATCGGCCCGACGCACAACGCAGGAATGACGGGGATGACCGGCCGCGACACGTTCAAGGGCAAAGGCAAGACCGCCACGCACGTCTTCGAGATCGACATGAAGGGGACGTGGAAGAAGGTGGAGTCGGATAGCTGTACGAAGATGTAGGAGATGGCGGTTAGCGGTTAGCGGTTAGGGAAGCTCTGCGCAAGGCGTCCGTGTCATTCCGAGCCGCGCAGACGGTGAGGAATCCCCCGCCTTTCTGCGAGAGATGCGCACGTGGGCAGGGGATCCTTCGCCGTCTACGCGGCTT